>Ga0182030_10005637_pt1 | contig 26512 bp, 31 predicted proteins | sample 812S3MmetaG_FD_121299 | JGI IMG/M metagenome (GOLD analysis project Ga0182030, IMG submission 121299) | Permafrost microbial communities from Stordalen Mire, Sweden - 812S3M metaG (Illumina Assembly) | ecosystem: Environmental > Terrestrial > Soil > Wetlands > Permafrost | place: Sweden...
GGCCCGACCGGAGACAATAGAAAAGTTGCATCAATGGAGCACGTGGGCCTGTGGCGCAGCTGGGAGCGCGCTTCCATGGCATGGAAGAGGTCATCGGTTCGATCCCGATCAGGTCCACCAAAATCCCCTTACAAATGAATGAGTTAGCGACATCATCCGACAGCCTCCAGAACTCCCGAGGGTGCTGAAGGGTGCTGAAGCTTTTTCATCCCCATCGGCAAGAGCATTTCCACGAGCTTTGTGTTCGCATCCCGCTTCTGCTGGGAGACGGCGCGCGTGTAAATGTCCAGCGTCGTCCGGCTGTTCGCGTGACGCAAAAGTTCCTGCGCCACCTTCACATCGACTCCCATCGCCCGCAGGTTCGTCGCCAGTGAGTGGCGGAAGTTGTGCCAGCCGATCTGTTTGCCCACGATGCCTGCCCGTTGGAGCGCAGGCCGGATGCTCCTCTTTAACAGACTGTCCGGGCTGAGCGGCTTCTGGCCGTTGAGCCGAATCGACGGAAAGAGGAAGTCCGCGTCCGCTTTGTAGAGTGACTCTTCCTTCCATTCCAAAAGTACGGCGAGCACCAGTGGATGGAGCGGAACCGGACGGCGGGAACATTCGGTTTTCGTATCGCCGAAACGATTGCGGACACACGAGCGCAGGACATTGACTTCGAGCGTCAAAGTGTTCACATCCGTCCAGGTCAGCGCGATCATTTCGGACCGCCGAAGGCCGGTACTCCCCGCCAACAGGACCATAGCCCGGTCCCTGACAGAAAGCTGTTCCAGCAAGGCTTGGAACTCTGCCGGACTGAGGACATCCTTCTCGCGGAGACGTTTCGACGAGGTGCGGACCTTGCTGATGGGATTGAACGTCAGCCACTCGTACCGGATGGCGTGGCTGTAGAGCACGGAGAATGCGCTCTTCAGCTTTGTCTTCGATGCCGGTGCGAGAGGCAACGAGTGCAGCCACTCTTCCACCTGCATGGTTCGGACAGCGTCGAGCCGGTATTGTCCCCACCGGGGTTCGATGTAGAGTCTGGACTGCACGAGATGGTTCTCGATAGTCGCAAATGCTTTTCGCTCCGGCGTCAGTTCATGCTGGCGGTAGTGGGTGATGAGGTCGCACACCCGCTGGGGTGTACTGACTTCGGTGTTGATGTTGATACGAAGCGAGACGACCGCCTTTTCCGCGTCCCGGCGAGTGGGCAATTCGACCACACTCCCTATGGTCCGCTTCTTGTACGTGCGCGTTCCCGTGGCATTCTCATACCAGCGGAAGACCCACACATCCGGGCAGCCTTTGCGCTTCATCTTCAAGAGACTTCCTTGTTGAAATCTGCTCATGCAATTTCCTCCGCATGAGCATCGATGGCTATCTTAAGGCTACTCCGGGGCAGCCTGCGGGCATAGGCGTTTTCGTGATTTTTTACCCACTCCAGCAGCTCGTCTTCAAAGAACCTCCAGATGCGGCGTTTGCCCTCGCCGAGAGGATGCGCCGGTACGTAGCCGCGACGTGCCCAGCAGACCAACGTACGGCTGTCCATTTTCAAGACTCTCGCGGCCTCTTTGGCATCCAAAGGTGAATTGGCCTGCTTCTGCACGTTCTGCATGATCTCCAACCTCCGTCTGATTCGGAGGCTAGAACCCGACGGAGGTTAATTTTCGGAAAGATTTTCCGCGGCTTGGAAAATCTTTCCAGAAATTGGCATCGTTGACGACGACGCTGGAGGCTTGTATCAAGTGACGGCCATTCTGAAGTTGAGCAGTCGGCACGGTTTCCTTTTCCCAATCTAAAAGCGCGGAGGCGCTGCGCGCGACCTTCATCCACTTCGCGGCGCTCCGGTGGACGGCCCAGAGAACAGGCCTTTTCCGGCCGTTCGGACGAGCGCCGACTGCGCGCCAAACGATCATGCGTGTTTGGCACTTGCCGCGCCTGCCACTCCGGCCTCCCACCATCGCTCTGCTCGTTCTGCTCTGTCTGCCTGTGGGTACGATTTTTCCTTCGCTTCGCTCCAGGGTGAAAGAAAAAATCGCCCCCCAGGGCAGAACAGAGGCAAAAACAATGGAATATCAGAGCAACAGCACCACCACCGCAATCACCGCCAGCAACACGGCTTCCGCCAGTGAAAAACGGAAGCCTCAAACCGCACAGCAGCTTGTGCGCGAGAACGTGCAGTATCTCATTGAACAGTTGGAGGCCGGACATAGCGAAACCTTGACGGCCTTTCTCCGCGCAATGGCGATCTTCCGCGAGTATTCCTTTGGCAACTCAATGGCCATCGCCAGACAACGCCCGTCCGCCAGCCGAGTAGCCGGGATGTACGCATGGAACCAGCTTGGGCGCTTCGTCAACAAGGGCGAAAGGGGCATTGCCATCCTTGCGCCCGTGATCGGCAAGCGCAGCAAACACACGCAGGATGCGGGCATTGAAGAACCGGATGCGAACCAGCCCGCATTGTTGGGATTCCGTCGCGTTTATGTGTGGGCCGAGGACCAAACCCACGGCCTGCCATTGCCTGAATTGGAGCAAGTCACGGGCGAGGCGGAAATATACCTCGACCGTATGCAGGAGTACGTTCAGTTGCAGGGTATCGAGCTTGAATACTCCGAGAGCATCGCGCCTGCATTAGGTGCGGCATACGGGAATAGTATCCGCATCCTGCCGGGGCAGAGCAAGGCTGAGGAACTCACGACCTTGATTCACGAGACTGCTCATCTGGCTCTAAAGCATGGAGACCGGCGCACCGCCACCACCAAGACCGTGCGCGAAACCGAAGCTGAGGCCGTGGCTTTCGTTGTAGCTCAGGGCATCGGCATCAACGCGGCACAAAGCGCGAGTTACATTCAGCTCTACCACGGCAACGCGGCATTGCTTATGGAAAGTCTTGAGTTAGTTCAGCAGACCGCAGCCCAAATCCTCTCAGCACTGAAAGCGGACGAACAGGTCTCGCAGGAAGTGCCGGAAACGACGGAAGAGCCAGCGCCTAAACACAATCCGGCGCGGCGCTCCCGCCTCCAGACAATCACCACTGAAGCGGCATAAACCGCCGCTACTACCACCACCGCAAATCAGCGCGGACAGGTGAGGTGTGCTTGTCCGCATGGCTTCCACGATTCATTCACCATGAGAAGAAAAGTCATGTCGAAAACCGTTGCAGTTACAAGCGAATACCGCAACCTACCACTCTCGCAGTTGCAGGAGTCACCTACCAACCCACGCCGCCGTTTTGATGGGCGCGGCCTGAACGAACTAGCTTCGAGTTTCAAAAGCCAGGGAGTGTTGCAACCTTTGCTTGTTCGCAGTATCGATGAGGGTAAGTATGAGGTTGTCGCCGGTGCGCGCAGGTTCCGCGCCGCCAGAATTGCCGAACTGAGTGAGGTTCCCGCGCGCGTGGTCGAACTCACTGATGCTGCCGTGCGTGAGAGCCAGTTGACGGAGAACCTTTTGCAGGAAGATGTGCATCCGTATGAGGAGGCATTGGCTCTATCAGGTCTCTTGCACCTTGACGGGGCGCAATACGATATTTCTAGCATAGCCTCCCGAATCGGGAAATCACCCTCTTACATAACAACTCGGATTCGTTTGGTCGAACTAATTCCGTCTATCGCGGAAGCATTTCTGGAAGATCAGATCGGTGTCGGCCATGCGCTCGAAATCGCCAAGCTGCCACAAACACAGCAGGAGAAAGCCCTTGATGCGGCGTTCCGCTCCGTCTGGAATGGGGGTAAAGAGTCCCGCGTGTTGCTGCCCGTTCGGGAACTGGCAGCGTGGATTGAACAGAACATTTTGCTCTCGCTCGATTCTGTGCCATTCGATAAGAATGACGCGAGGCTTTTGCCGGAAGCGGGAAGTTGCACCGAGTGCCCGAAGCGCACGGGTTTTAACGCCCTGCTCTTCGGGGAGATGAGCCACCGTGACCAATGCACCGATGGAATTTGCTTCAATAACAAACTCGGCAGGTTTGTTGAACAGCAGATCGCGGATAAGCCCAAGTTGGTACAGATCACCACTGCCCACGGAATACGCGGCGACGGTCCTGTACTTCCACGCAATCGGTACGTTGCCCTGCAACTCGAAAAAACAGCGAAGGCAAAACAGCCGCTCTCGCCCTACCAAAAGCCATGCAAACACATGGCCGAGGCAATCGTTGTTGACGGCACGGAGCGCGGACATATCGCAAAAATATGCGCCGAACCAACCTGCTCCGTACATTTCGCAGACCGCCACGCACCCGACCCGACACAACTGGCAAAGGAACGGGAGCAGCGACGCAAGGAGTTGGAGAAGCAAAAACTCGAAACCACCGTGCGGCATCGCACACTGGCCGAAGTGCTCAAGAAAGTAAGCGCACCGCTCGACCGCTCCGACCTTGTACTGGTAGCAAGCGCCATGCTCGAAAAGACCGAGCCATTGCGCCGGGAAACACTGGCACGGCGGCACAAGATGGTCGATGGCACGGCCAGCGAAGTTACTTATCCGCAGGTACAGAAAGGACTGGCACTGCTCTTGCGCCAACTGGACGAAAGCGGCCTGTCTAAGCTGATGGTCGAGATTGTCTTGCTCGGCAGTGTGGAATCTACCGCACAGCAAGAGTCCGATCCTCTTATCGCGGCAGCAAGGCGGCAGCGTGTGGATATGGCAAAATTGCGAAAGACCGTTGAAGCGGAGTTTTCTGCCAAACAAGCGAAGGCGGAAGCGAAGCAGAAAGGTCCTTTCAAGCAAGGAGCCGCGAAGGCCCGAAAGGCTGCCTAGAAACATTCAAGTTTCATTCAGGCGTCCAGCATCCGCTGCGCGCCTTTTTTGTCTCTACGACGCCCGTCTACCCACCCTTATGTTGGCGCTCCCGCGTTCGCGGGAGGTCGCAATCGCCCACCCCGACGGGCTCGCCGCGGCTGGGCCGCGCGTGATAACACCGACCGGCGATAGGCAGCGCGGAAATTCTTTCCTTCGCGCAGAAATCTTTTCCAGATAGTTTGGCAAACTGTCGTCTACCTTCGCTCTCAGACGAAAAAACCGGGAGTGCTCACTCACCGGAGAAAGAAAGGGAGCCTATGCAAACAATCCTTCCAATGAAGCTGCCCCGCTTCCGGCGACTGCGCCTGTACGCCCGGAAGCTGACACTACCGTCCCTGCTGTTCCTCGCTGCTCTGCCGGTCTATGCGCAGAGCGGCACCAGCGATCCCTGGGACAACGCGGTCACCGTTCTCAAGACCGCGTTCACCGGCACTATCGCCACCTGTTTGTCTTTGGTCGCCATCGTTGTCGGCGGCCTGATGTTCGCCTATGGCGAAGGCCAATCGAAAAAGACCCTCGCCGGGATCGTTTTCGGCGTCGGCATGGCGATTGGCGCTGTCAACTTCATGGCCTGGCTCTTTCCGTCGTAGTTCTCTGACGGCAGGCCACAACCAAAACCCAGAACACACAATAGGCGGAAAGGAGGAGATCCGATGGCGGCGGACGGCTCACGGCATAACAAGGTATTCAAGGCTATGAACCGTCCGCTAACCGTCATGGGCGCGGAGCGGCGGCTGTTCTTCGTCGCGCTTATCACCGGTGGTGCGATCTTCTCGCTTATGCACTCACTCCTGGGCGGTATCGGATTCTTCATCGTGGGCGTGATCGTCGCCCGCATCGCCACCAGACACGACGTGGAGATACTGCGCGTGCTCATGAACTCCACCAAATTCCGTAGACGTTACGACCCCATGAAGTGGGAACCATCGGAAATCACCATCAGGAATCGCAATGTATAAGGTTGAGCAAATCACGAAGGATTGGAAAGAAGCTGGCTCGTTCCCCGCACAGATCAATCTGTACGGCTTTTGGGACGAACATAGCTTTCTGACGAAATCAGGCGACCTTGGCTCGGTCCTCAAAATCGGCGGCGTCGATTACGAGAGCCTCGACCATGCGGGCAGAGACTATGCGGTCAAGCGGCTGGAGGCTGCCTTCCGCAGCCTCGATGAAAACACGCGGCTCTATCAGATTTTGTTCAAACGCAATCGTCCGGCAATTCCGCACGCCGAGTATGACAACTCGCTGGTGAAGGCTTCAGTGGAACAGCGCGCCGCGTTCCTGCAATCCAAAGCGGACGGCCTGTACAGCATCGAGATCTTTTGGGTGGTGATGATCGACGGTAGCTATACCAAGACCGGCTTGCTACACGCCCTTGCCCAGCTTCCGAAACAGCCGCGTTCGTCGCTACGCGACTTGCACGCGCTGTTTTCCGGCAGTAAAGAGCGGACCTTATTGTATGAGCAGATCGAACGCGACCGGCTGTGCTTGCAGCAAAAAGTACAGAGTTTGAGTGGGCAGCTCAGCGACCTTACCACGGTCGAGCTGCTAGGGGCGGAGAAGACCTTCCGGCTTGACCGGCGTCTCGTAAACTTCCGCCCCTCAAAAATTCAGGATGCACCACTGTGCGGTGCGCGTCACCTCGACTGGCAGATATGCGATTCGGAACTCGAAGCGCACCGGGGCTATCTGCGCGTGGACGATGACTATGTCCGCGTCCTCACGCTGAAGGAGTTGCCCGGCGAGACCCGGCCATTGATCCTCAATGGCCTGCTCGACATCCCTGCCAACTTCCATGTCGTCACCGAATGGCATCCGGTCGACAACAGCAAGGCGCGCAAAGAGATCAACAATCGCCGCCGGCATCATCACAACTCCAAAACCAGCTTTGTCTCCAACCTCCAGGACCGGCAGAACACCGGCCCGCAGGATGAGTTGGTCGATGACTCGAAGGCTGCCGCCGTCGCCGAACTTGGCAATGCGTTGACGGCGCTGGGCATGGAGGGCAAGAACTTCGGTGAGTTCACGCTGTCCGTCGTGATCTACGACGAGGACCGCATGAAAGTGGAAAACGCCGTCGCCGAGTTTCAGAAGCTGTTCACGCAGCATGACGGTCTGCTCTATGAGGAACGCTATAACCTGCTCAATGCTTTCTTTGCTACGGTGCCGGGCAATTGGCAATTCAATCTACGCAAACAGTGGGCGCTCAATTCCAACTACGCCGACCTGTCGTTCCTGTTCACGGTTGATGCTGGTTCTCAGTGGAACCCGCATCTGGAGCGGGAATATCTTGTTGCGCTCGAATCCAAGCACGGCACCCCGTACTATCTCAACCTGCATAGCGGCGATGTAGCCCATACGCTGTTGCTCGGCGCTACCGGCTCAGGGAAAAGTTTCACGCTTTCTACTACCCTTCAGGCGGCGCAGAAGTACGATCCGCTGACCTTCATCTTTGATCTGGGCGGAAGCTACGAATCGCTGACGCGCGTCTTTGGCGGAACCTATCTCAACGTCGGCCTGAAGAATCCAGGATTCACCATCAATCCGTTCTCATTGGAACCGACACCCGAAAACATGAACTTTCTGTATCTGTTTCTCCGTGTGCTGATCGAGGCAGGCGGGCGTTACGAGTTGACGCCCGATGACGAGAAGGCTTTGTTCGCCGCGATAGAGCGGGCTTACAAGCTGCCCGCCGAGATACGGACGCTCACCAACTTCGCATCCATCCTCGGGCCTCTGGGAGAGCGCCTGCATCGGTGGACGCAGGCCGGGCAGTTCGGCCATCTCTTCGATAATGCAGCGGACACACTCACGTTTTCTCGCTTCCAGACCTTCAACTTCGATGGGTGGAGCGATTACCCCGACATCCTGGAACCGTTGCTTTTTTATGTATTGCAGCGAGCATCGTCGGAGATCGAGAAATCCGCGAACACCGCGACATTCAAGGTGTTCGTTATTGATGAAGCGTGGATCTTTCTTAAAAACAAAACCATCCGCGATTGGATTATTCGGGCAGAGAAAACCTGGCGCAAGAAAAACGCGGCGATGATCCTTGCCACGCAGTCCGTGGTGGAGTTGGCGGCATCGGACATGCTCCATATCGTCAACGAATCCTGCCCCACCAAAATCTTTCTCGCCAATCCCAATATCGACCGCAAGCTGTATAGCGAAATCTTCCAGTTGAACGACACCCAGCTTGAGTTGCTGGAGTCGCTTGTGCCCAAGCGCGAACTGCTGCTGATGCAGCCGCGCGGTACGAAAAAGCTGGTGCTGGAAGTTGATGCCCTGACCTACTGGATTGCCACCAACAATGCCCGCGACAACCTGCGCAAACAGGATTACTTCGCCCGCTTCGGGCCGGAGCAAGGCTTGATTCGGCTCGCCAACGATTACCCCAACCCAACAAAACAAGAGGTGAATCAATGAACCGTTCTCCCATCCTCCCGCTGGTGCTGGGTCTGGTTGCGACCGTTGCCCACGGCCAGCAACAGGCCCGCATCGTCAAGTACCACTCGAACGACATCGTCAGTGTCCGCGCCAAGATGCGCTACACCACGCTGATTCAACTGCCACCCTCAGAAAAGATTCTCGAAGTCGCTACTGGGGACAAGGATTTCTGGATCATCGATGCTGTTGGCAACTATTGCTTTCTGCATCCGGCCAAAGAAGGCATCCACTCCAATCTCAATCTCATCACCGACAAGGGCACGGTTTACACGTTCACACTGGATGACGTTGAATCCGCCGATCCCGACCTGAAGGTCGTTATCGAGCCGTCCGATCCTTCTTCGCTTGCCGCCGCCAACGGCGTTACCAAGCTGGTGTCAGCCGGTGAAGTCGATGCGGCGCGCGCCCAGGCGCAGATCGCTCAGACCCGCGCCGCCACTGCTGTCGAACAGTTCCGCGCCGAGTATCCCACTGCGGCGTTGAAGTTCGATTACAGCTATCGCAGCGAATCACCCTTCGATGTCTCCGCGATCTATCACGATGACCGCTTCACTTATATCAAGTCGTCGGCAACGGAGAAGTTTGCCGTCTACGAGGTGAAGGACGGCAAACCTGACCTCGTCACTTTCCAGTTGAAGGATGGCACCTACATCCTGCCAAAGGTGTTGGACAAGGGGTATTTCGAAATTGGCAAGCACCGGCTGGAATTTCAGCGGAAGGGGCAATAAGCAATGGCAGAGGAAAAACAGACCAGTGTAGCGCCCGCCACGGATGCGCAGCCGCCGGCATCCGCTGTCCATGATAAGCGCATCCTGCCCGAGGGTGTGGTGCCGAAACAGGCGCAGGCGTATGTTGTCGCCGGACTCGCGGTGCTCATCCTGCTTGCGGTGATGTTCTCGAAAAACCACGCCAAGCCGGCTCCGAAAGAAACCGTCTCGTCGCCGGTGGCTGTGTCCACGGACGCCAACCAGCGCAAGATTCAAGAGTTGGAGCAGGACTTGAGCGCCGATCAGCGCCAGAGCCAACAGCAGACGCAAAAAGCAGGAACAGGCACTCTCCCTGCAACAGCCGTCAACGGAACAAGTCCTATTCAGACGGCAGGTTCGGTTCCAGTCGCACAATCGACGGTTACACCAACGGAAAAACCGCGCGACCCAGTGGCGGATGCTGAAAAGGCACTGGTTTTCAAAGCGCGTTTCGCATCCAACCTCGTCTCCGCCGAGGATGGCGCTTCGCGCTCATCGGTATCGCAAACCGATTCGGCGAATGCGACTGACGGTTCATCTGTCGTTCGTACAACCGAGGCATCGCAACAGGTAGCAGCCTCACAAACGACAACCACCAGCAGTAAACGCGCGCCGGAGGTCAACGTGAACTCCGCGCACAGTCAGCCCTTTGTGCTGTTCGAAGGAACCACCATCGACACGGCGCTGGTGAATCGCCTCGATGGTGAATTCGCCGGTCCGGTGAAAGTCATGGTGACCAATCCGGTCTACAGCCAGGACCGCCAGCATGTCCTGATCCCGGAGGGCACGTTCATTCTCGGCGATGCGCAGAAGGTCTCCGGCTTTGGCCAGAAGCGCCTCGCCGTTGCCTTCCACCGCCTGCTGATGCCGGACGGATACTCCGTCGATCTCGACCAGTTCCACGGTCTCGATCAGGTCGGTGAAACCGGCTTGAAAGATAAAGTCAACAACCATTACGTGCAAATCTTCGGCGCGTCGATTGCGCTCGGCATCATCTCCGGCGCGGCTGAAGCCTCGACCAACAGCGGCTATTCCCAAAGCGGCTCGGATATGTATCGGCAGGGATTGGCATCAAGCCTTGCCTCGTCCGGTACGAACGTGCTCGACAAGTTCATCAACATCCAACCGACGATCACCATCCGCGAAGGGCACCGCATCAAGGTCTACATCACACAGGACATGCTGCTGCCCGCATACGAGAACCATGACATGCCGGTGGTGATGTGATGCGCGCCCTTCTTTTTGGTTTCTTCGGCTTCGCTCTCGTGGTTGGTTGCGCCTCCCACTCGCACTCGCCGAAGAAGCCGTCACCCTGCCACTACCCACAAACGGCGCTGGCGCAAACCCAGCACCCTTGAAAAGGAGTTTTTTATGAAGTCGAGATGGCTGTATTTCCTTGTCGTTTTCACTGCTTTGCTCGCACCTGCCGCTCACGCGCAATTCGGCTCGGGCATTGTTTACGACCCCACCCAAAGCGCCCACGCCATTCAGCAACTCAGCCAGGGAGAGCAAGAACTCCAGAAATGGGCGCAGGAACTTCAGAAGTGGGAACAGCACCTCCAAAAGGAGGAGCAGATTTATACGACCGCGTATCAGACCATGAACCAGGTCATCGCGGCCTACAACCTTGCCTATCAAATGTCGCGGATGCCGCAGAATCTTGCGGCCCGGTACAAGTCCGATTTCTCGCAGTGGACCCGTCTCTCGAATTCAAGTTCCTCCGGATCGAATACCTCCGGGATTACCTCGGCGTGGCTCAATGCGCTCGACCTCGGCAATCCCACTCGCGCGGCATCAGCCTATAGTGGCGCGGTCATTCAGGTGCAGAGCTATCCATCGAGCAGGCTCTCGGCTCTGGACTCGACGACCCAGGCCACGGTGCAGAACCAGTACGCCAGTTCCGAGATCGGCCAGTCCAATGTGACCAATTTGTTGTCTACGTTGGGCACCATCCGTTCGGATTCGCAGACCTTTCAACAGAAACTCGCCAACCTTGAGTCGGACACGTATTCGACCGATTCGAGTCAGCAGACCGAGGTCGGCGTACTGGCGAAGATTAACACGGCAACCATGCTTCAAATCCACTCGCAGCAGGACACCAATCAGATCCTCGCCGCCGCTGCCGCCCAGCAGGCGCTCGACGCCAAGGAAAAACTCGACGAGCGCAACAGGCTCATCAACCAGTCCATTTACTTCCAGCAAAACTTCCCCACTACGATGCAAAACGTCACTGGTGGCGTGAGCAATTCCATTCGCTCGATCTCACTCAGCCCAACAGGAAGGTAATCCATGCAGGAGAATCCATTCACCTTTCTTGGGGCAGCGATCAGCCAGTTGCTGTCCTCCAAAAGCGCCGCGCTCCAGGCCACGGGACTCGATATCTTCCGTGGCCTGGCCGTGATCTTGATTGTCTGGTTCGGGGTCAAATCCGCTCTCTCCGCTGCGCAGGGACACGGTGGCGGATTTCACTTCGCCAAATTCGCCGACCTGATCCTGATGATTTCCTTCGGGCTGGGAATGCTGACCTATTACTCGACGCCGATTCCCGGCGTCGGGTACAGCTTCAGCGACCTCATCACCCAAGAGGCGCTGAACCTCTCTGGGCAGATCGAGTCGGACCAGACGCAGCAGATCGCCACCACCGTAGTCAACGCGGAGCAACAACTCGGCACGCCTCCCGGAAGCTTCAACATCCTAGAAGACCTGACGTTTCTGCTGATCGCATTGCTGCTCGCCGCGATGCAGGCGGTCTCCTTCGCAGTGATCGCCTACGGTTACGTCGCCTCCGCCGTGTGCGTGCTCATCGGCCCGATCTTCATTCCGTGGTTCATCGTGCCCAAAATGGACTGGCTCTTCTGGGGGTGGTTCAAGGCGTTTATTGGCTTCAGCTTCTACCAGGTGATTGCCGCGGCCTTCATCTTCGTCTTTGGCAAGGTGCTCACTTCGATGTTCCAGGTCATCGGCACAATCAGCATCTCGAATGCGCTCACGATCCTGCCCGCACTGCTCATCACGCTCTTTGTGTGCATTTACGGGCTGGTCAAAATACCGGAGCTGACAGGCGCAATTCTCGGTGGCCGCACTGGAACCTGGGTCAACCCGATTGGGAGGTAAATATGAGTCAAAGAGAATTTCCAATCACCGACGCCGGGCACAAGTTTCTGGAATTGTATGCGGAACCTGTCGTCACCAATACCTATTTGAAGGTTGCTATTCTGGTTCTGTCGGTCGTCTCCGTCGCGCTGCTTCTGCTGCTCTACCGAGCGCAAACAGCGGCGCTCCGTCTGAAACCACTGGTCATCTCTATCACCGATGCCGGGCGTGGACAGGTGATGAACTACGCCGACTTCTCGAAAGTGCCCGTCGAGCGCGTTGGCAAATACTATCTTGCGCGCTGGGCCGAACTCTACTATGGGCGCAACCATGCCACGCTCCATCGGGACTTTTCCGAGTCCCTGAATTTCTTCTCGAACGAATTGCAGTCCGCCACTCTCGGGCGTGTTAACAAAGAGAAAACATTGGAGACTTTTCTGCTCGATCCGAGCGCGCCGAACGTGGACGTCGAAATCAAAGCTGTGGTGCTGGAAGACACTCGGCAGGCTCCGTACCGCGCCCATGTGGAGTTTGAAAAAGTCTTCCGCTCGCAGGGCGACCAGCAGGAACAACACCGTGAGCGTTGGACTGCCAATGTCGTTTATGACTTCCGCGACGAAGTTCCCCACGAAATGCTGCTTACCAATCCACTCGGCCTCGTCATCAGCTACGTTCACGAAGACCAGGCATTCGGGAGTTGACTCTTATGATCGCCAATGCCGTTTTCGTTGCCACGCTGATCTTTCTCGCACTAGGTTTCGGCCTGATGCACGAATTGCACTTCTTCATTCCCTGGCGCAACTTGATTCTTCACAACTACTGGCAGCCTGTAGCTGCCCACTGCGCATTGCTTTTCGTGAACATCCTGGGTCTTGCTATTTGGGTAGAGCGAAAGTTTTTCCTGCGCGACGCTGGCCGCAAGCTCACACATCTCGACCAGGAAATCCATAGCGGGCACAGTGCGCTTTCGGATGAAATCCTCTCGCAGTTTGGAGACGAGGAGGAGTAGGAGCTAACCGATGAGTATTCGCGACAGCAACCATTATGATGATTCTCCGGACCTGATCGAACGCATTCGCAAACTGCGTGAGGCTGCGGAGAAAAAAATGAACGTCTTCGGCGATCCAAAAGACTACGAAGTGCGGATCATCAGTGGACGGAAAAGCAAATCCGTAGCGCGAACGGAGACGAGGGCAAATGATTCAGCCGGTGGGGACAGCCAATGAGACTCGACCTTCCCCATGAGCCAGAGAACCCACACCGCAGGGACCGGGAAGTCGCGCCGGCAGAAACGTCAGGCGTGCGCGCACCTGAATTGCCGGAGTCGCCACTTGATCAGCGGCTTCCGCATCTGCGCCCGTCGGCCAACGAGCGCCTGTCCCATGCAGCCCCTCTCCCGCAACGCGCCCGCGACCGGGTGCCGGAACAGACGGAACGGAAACGCGAGCGGGAAAACCGGCCGCGCCGCACACGGGAGGACGTTGCTGTTGACATTCGTGGCATTCGTCTGCGGCCGGAGGAGCGGCAAATGCTTGCGGAGGCTGGCCGCTTCCGTGTTCTGAACGTGCAGGACATTGCACGCACAATCTACCAAGGAGACGAGCGCGCCCTGCGCACCGACCTTGAGTATATGCGCGGACGCAGCCTGGTGTCGGTTGATTCCGTGGCTCCACGGAATGACGGCCACTGGCTCCCACGAAAACGGATCGAGATTGTAACTCTTACCAAAGAAGGTGAACGGATGGCTCACGAGACCAGCGGATTCGCTCCAGATCAGAGACTCTATCACGGCCTTGTCAAGCCCCGCGAGGCAGAACACGACTCGCAAATCTATCGCGCTTATCTCAAAGAGGCTGAGCGTATCGAGAAGTCCGGCGGAAGCAATCTCCGCGTCGAGCTTGATTTCGAGTTGAAGTCGAAAGTGCAGAAGGCCATTCATGCTACACAAAAAGCAGACCCAGAGCGCGGCATGGATGAGATCAAACGCGAAGTAGCACAACAGCTTGAGTTGCCTTACGTCCGCGACAAGATCGAGATTCCGGATGCGCGGATTCATTACGACACGGACCAGGGTTCGCGGTCGGCATTCTCCGACGTTGAGGTTGTGACCGCGGCCTATCGCCCCGGTCACATGCAGGCCAAGGCCCAGGCAGGCTTCCGCATGTATGCGTCGGCCTCCGACCATTCACGTCTCGGCAAGATTGAGAACGATCAGCACATGCTCGATTGGGTGATGGACCTATGAGCTACGACGCAATCGACGGATTGGCAGGGCACGGGTACTCGGAGCGCGAGGCGTCCTTCCTGTATGTAGTCGCGATTCACTCAGGCTATTTTCTCCGGCGTCAATTCAATACGTTCGTTGCCCGTGAGCGCGGAGCGATTGCCACCCATTTCCTGCGCCGGGCCGTGAAGCTGGGCCATCTCGTGGAAATGCCTTGCGACGACGGCAGGATTATTTACCATCTCGCCGACAAGCAGGTGTATGGCATGGTGGGCCACGGAGATTCCCAGAGTCGGCGCATCAAGTCTTCCGGCGAGGTTCTCCGCAGGCTCATGATTCTCGATTACGTGCTCCTCCATCTCGACCGTGCTCGGTTCATAGAAACCAAAGTAGCTCGCCGTCAGCTCTTCGCCCAATTGAAGGTATCTCCAGAAGCGGTGAAGCGCGCGGAAACGTTCGGTCGCATGACGCCGGTTTCCCTTATGGGTAGTGTGGATTCCCCGACCGTGCGCTTTGCGTTCCTCGATGAGGGGCACCGATCGACATCGATGTTTGCGCGGTTCCTTCGGACACACGCGGAGCTTCTGCGAACCTTGCCGAGTGCCGAGGTTGTCTACGTGTCGGTATCCCCGGCGCAATTCTTCGCAGCGCAAAAGGCATTTAAGCACCATATGCCGCTCAGGAATTCAGCGCACCCAGCCTGCCCTCTCGGAGTGGAACATCTAGTCCGCTGGCTGGAGGTGCACCACGAATTTCAAGAAAAGAACAGTTCAATTGATCCATCCGAACACCGGCTGTTGCTTGAAGGCGAACGCATCTATAGCGCGCCGGTCCACATGGGACTCATCACGTCGTGGAAGAACGGCGCAATGAATGCGCAGAAAGTACGCGCGCTTTTTCGGAAGGAGCTACACCGGGTTTCATTCGTGACCGAGTTGTTGGATGCCAATTATCCCCGATCCGTAGATCTGGGGCTGGGCTATACACCGGGCTATGACGATCCGCAGAAGTCCTTGTTCAGCATGGACATAGAGCAGGAAGAACCGGAAAATACGTGCAACTGAGGGCGGGAACGACCCCGCCCTGGCGGGCTGCCGCTGTCGCTGGTCGTTCACGCCCTCAGTTGCAAAACGGACACCGAAGGTCCGGCGAGCGGACCTGCCGAGGACAGACGCAGTCGAGGAGGAGTACCAATCATGAGCAAACTCAGGATCGAAAAAGGAGCCAGCCGGATTCGGCAAGCGCCGTTGAAAACAACCATCGACGGAGCGGTCGCGGACGACATCGAATTGCTCTGCCAGTGGTCGGAAAATGATACGAGCTACGTTGTCAATCACCTGTTACGCTTTGCGCTCAGCCAAAGCGAGGACTTTCAGCAATACAAGCATTCGCTGGAAGACGGAGGACCAGCGCCAGTCGCACGGGGACTTCTTGGTCCTCTGAACGCCGTACCCAAGGTCGCGCCGTTGACCTCGCGCAATTCGGAGGTGGAACGATGAGCGGCCTTCGCGCTGGGGTACAAACACTGACGCACACGCTGGTTACCTACCGCCTTGCGTTGTCTTTGGGTGTTGCGACGGCGGCCACTGTTATTCTTCACTCGATCTGGCCCTGGCCTCGAACAGAACCTTTGCTTCAGCTCTTTGCGCTCGAACGGCCTCACCTCTATATCGTTGTCACTCACGGATATGACCTGTTCCTGTTCACGACGCCGTTCCTGTTCTGCTCTATGTTGCTTTCGCTGGTTTACGTCCATGTGTACCGCCGCGAAATCGACACTTCCATCGGAACGCTTCCACTTCTGCCCAACCCGGCTTCCCGGTGCGACCTCTTGTTTGTTCTGGGCGAAGTCCATCGGCAGTTACGGCCCGATCCGTCTCCTGTACCCAAGTGGTTGCAGATTCCCGAGCATGGACTCTACACCGGCATCGCCGTCATCGGTTCCATCGGCTCGGGTAAAACACAGGGTGTCATCCTGCCGGCCATGCGTCAGCTCTTCGCCTACCGCGCGGAAGACCCGGCGAGGAGGCTATCCGGGATCGTTCTGGAGGTGAAGGGCGATCTCTGCCGTCAACTCAGACGGATTCTTGAGGACTGTGGCAGGGCGCACGATTACGTCGAAGTGTCTCTCGATGGTCCCATGCGCTACAACCCGTTGAACAACTCGCTGGACGCCTACGCCCAGGCATTCAATATCGCTTCGGTCATCACCGCGATCTGGGGCAAGGGCAAAGAGCCCTTCTGGCAACAGTCCTACACCGATCTGGTCCGGTACGTCATCATTCTGCATCGAGTCCGCGACGGGTACGTGACGATGGTAGACATCTTTCGCACCGTGGTCAGCGCCGGACAATTGGAACAGATGCTTGTGGAGGTCGGCGCGCGCTTCAGCCATGTTTCCTATGTGGGCATCAGTCCCGAAGCGTACCGGATCAACGCCGAGGTACTCGCACCGTTCGGATTTGAGCTGGACCGCGACACCAACGAATATGTGGCCCCGTGGAGCGACACGCTGGAAAACGCGCTGGTAGAGCAGACGGACGCGGAAGCTCATATCTACTGCCGCAAACCGTATGATCCGGCGCAGCGGGAACGCTGGGAGAGTGTTCACTACTGGTACTGGGAGCATTGGAAGCACTTCCGGGCCGAGGTCAAGACAAGCATCGTCCAAGGCATCGCTGTATTCCTGTCGCTGTTTGAGACCGACCCCGATGTGCGGCGCGTGTTCTGTCCGCCAAGGGAACTTTATGCGGGCCGCCCTTGCTCGGCCGATCCGCAGGCCCAAGTGCTGCCGCCGTTCGATGATCTGATCGAATCGGGCAAGGTGGTGGGCCTCAACTTTCCTGTGGCGTTGAATCCCGCGGTTGCCAAGACGGTGGGTACGCTGATGAAGGTGGACTATCAGCGCGCCGTGCAGCTACGCATCCCGAAGATGAGCACGGAACCCGCCCGGCATTTCCGCCCGACGGTATTCATCTGCGATGAATACCAGAACTTCGCAACGGTGGGCGGCGACAACCCGACCGGCGATGAGCGGTTCCTGTCCATCTCCCGGCAACCGAAGTGCATTCCCATTGTCGCCACGCAGAGCGTTTCGTCACTCAAGGAGGCACTTCCCAACGAGGGTGTGAAGACCCTGCTTCAGGCTTTCCGCACCAAGGTCTTCCTCACCACATCCGACCCCGATACAGCCCGCTTTGCGTCCGAGCTGTGCGGCAAGGCCGACCGCACACGCATCAGTTATACCGTCTCGGAATCCAGTTCCAATGCCAACGTCGGTTGGCTCAGTGGCCGTACATCATCCAATAAAGGCTCTGTATCCGCCTCCAAGCAGTACCAGAAGCATAAAGAGCCTCTGTTCGAGGAGAAGGCGTTCTTTGAACTGAAGAATGCCCAGTCCATCGTTGTGGCCTTCGATGGGGTCAGCCCGTTGCCGGCAACCTACTGCTACCTGAAGCCGGATTTTCTGCCCGTGAATATGACATGGTTCGACCAGGAGCGGATCGGTTTCGATCCCAACGCAATCGCAGGGAGGGCATAACGGTGAGCTTCGATGTCATCATTCCATTTCTGCGCCCCATCAAGCATCTGCTTGAATCCGAGTCCATCTCCGATATCATGGTGAACCCCGACTCGTCTGTATGGATTGAGGAAGACGGACAGATTCAGTTATTGCCTGGTATTCGCTTCGACGATGGCGCGCTACAGACCGGTCTTGAAGTGATCGCCAACCGCTTCGGCAAAAAGCTGGACGCGGACTCGCCGATTATGAATCTTCGCCTGCCCGATGGCAGCCGAATGGCGGCCATGATTCCGCCGGTCGTCAATCCCCGGCCTGCCGTCACGATCCGCAAGTTCACATCGCGGAATTTCACCCTTGCCGACCTTGTACGCGGCGGAATGCTCACCGAAGAGCAGGTATCCACGCTGACCTATGCGGTCCGGACAGGTGAGAACATCCTGATTGCGGGCGGCACGGGCAGCGGCAAGACCACGCTGCTCAATGTGCTGGCCGACGCAATCCCCGAGGACGACCGCATCCTCATCATTGAAGATACGGCCGAACTTCATATCCGCAAACCGCATATCGTCTCTGCCGAGTCCCAGACCGATACGCATCGCAGCCAGGTTACGTTCGACGACTTGCTGAAAGCCGTTCTGCGTCACCGCCCCGACCGCATCCTCGTTGGGGAAGTGCGCGGCGCTGAAGCCCGCACGCTGCTCGACGCGATGAACACTGGACATCGAGGAACCATGGCCACCATTCATGCCAGCAGTGCGGAAGAGGCATTGCACCGGCTCGCCACGCTGGCGTTACGAGCAGGCGGGCCGCTTTCTCTCGATACCGTAGCCACCGAGGCAAGGCGTTGCCTCGACCTCGTGATCTACATTTCACGTTGCGAGGGACGGCGTTTCATCGAGAGCGTTATGACAGTGACGCGAACATGAAAACGACCGGATTGGCAAATGCACCTCGCGAATCCGGTTGGCCAGGCTCAGCCTTCAACGGGAACCCGCTCGCGATGCTCATGCAGCATTTCCAGGTTCCCTTGGCTGTCCCGATAGTGTTTTGCATGAACTGCGGTCTCGACGGCCAAGTCGATTGAAATCTGTGTTCCATCGTCGAATTCGATATGGACCTCGCGCCCGTAGGGCGGATCATCATATACGCGAAGACATCGAATAACCTTGTTGGCAGCCTCTGGCAGTTCCATAAACGGACGGCTCACAGTACCCTCCACAGCGGTCGAAGCGTTCGGATAACGACAGAATAACGCAAACAGACTGGCCCTTATTTAGGGAATCGGTCTAAAGTTTACAACACTGTCATCTGTGGGGGAACAGAAGCAGGAGACAACTCGGAAATCGAGGCGAGCCAGAAACGCGCCGTTCCAGCGAGCCTATGATGGCTTGCTAGAACGGCTGATCGCAGCCCGTCAAGAGGCAAATCTTACCCAACGGGAAGTATCCGCCCTCATGGGCAGGCCGCATACCTTTCTCTCGAAATGCGAAAGCGGCGAACGAAGTGTGGACGTGATGGAGTTGCTGGAACTTGCCCAAATCTACAAAAAGTCCGTGAGTCATTTTCTGCATTGATTCCCTTCCTTATCGCAATCCGCTCATTTCATGAAGGACCTTATCCACAAAAGCCTTGAGTGTCGGATGCCGGTTCTCTTCCCGGACGAACAACCCGCACTTCCTGATGAGTGTTCGGGGCGTCAGCGGCCTTCCTACGACGGAAGGCCTTGAAACCGCCGAAGCCGCTACCATGCAGAGGCCCATCTTATGCTCAACCATGGTCACGGCCTCAGGCGAAGCAAAGGCATCGGCCACGATTCCGAGAGAGACGCCGAATCCGGCAAAGAACTCCTCAATCTCCCGATGCATCCCCGGTAGCGGTCCTCGCGCGACGGCGATGACTGGCTCCCCATCGATATCCTGGGGACGAATCCATGGCTTCGCTGCCAGAGGGTGCGTACTCGGCATACAGACAACGACTGGCTCTTCAAGCAGTACGTGGGAAATCAGGTCTGGTTCAGTGACCGGAAGGAATCCAAAGCCGGCATGGATCGTTCCGTCGGCCACACGCTGGACGGCGGTCGAGGTCAGCAATGGAACATGTTCGATCTGAATGGCCAGGGAGTCATTGAGGCGAAGCTTCAGAATCGCGGTCAAAATCCGAGGTGGCAGGTAGGTGGAATGGCCGACAAGCAAACGCCCTGATTCCAGTTCCAATAAGGCCAGTGCCTTGTCCTCTGCGAGCAATGTCTCCTCCAGTGCCTTGACCGCATCGGGATAGAACCTCTCGCCGGCCTGCGTGAGTGCCACGCCATTGTCTATCCTCATAAACAACGGCCTGCTGAGAACTCTGTTGGCGGCTTGTATGCGCTTTTGGACAGCGGACGGGCTGATGCCAAGAGCTTTGGACGCCCCCATCAATGTTCTCTTTTGAGCAAGCGTCACTATTGCCACCATCATGTCGATTGTGATCCGCGGAGCGCGCATAAGCACCTCAACAAAACATCCACTATCGGCGCGATTCAAGACACAACGGCTTGGAGTGCGCCGTATCTCCGAATCCTCAACATGCCGCAACGAATGCATGCATGCCGCTTCACCAAGGCGGACTTTCTTGTTCTGTCTACTGTGTCTGCGCATATGGCCATTCGGTGCAGTCTGTCGTACAGCGATGAGCGATGCAGACCGCAACGATTGAAATCGCCTAAGGTGTGGTCATGACAATCGGCGAATGGAACCCTCAGCGCCTTTGTGCTCTACGCGCTATGCAAAGTGGGAGCCAGCGAAGACGGTTCCGCAATAGGCGACTTGGCGTTATTCTGTGCCCAATTCGTTCGTCAAGCGCTTGTATGCGTCGTCAAAAGAGCTGATTGACCCATTGAAATCATTCAGGAACGCTTCCATCGGCGGGTCCAGATGTCCCTTATGCAGGAACGCAGGCTCGTCGGGTTTGTCGAACTCCGGCTTGCCTGTCTTATTCTCAAACTGCTGGGAGTGAATAAGGCCATTCGCTATCCCAGCATTGTCCTTGCTGGTTGCATTGATCTCCGTCCCATCCTTTGTCTGGGCCAACGTAAAATCTGGCCGTTTCATGCTCCGGGTCAGGTTCTGATCCTTCTCCCGCGATGGCACGAAGACGACCTGATCGGCTGTGACATATAGTTTGCCGAAGTAGGACGTCTTGCCTCCAGACAGAAATCCGGAGACTCTCCACCCTTTATGCGGCTGGAGGCCGATCTCGTAAACGATTGCCTTTGCCCCTTGATACAGCGAAGCGGAGGCATAAAGGGAGTCATACTTCGAGCCCTGATACCGGACCGCAGGCGCCCCATTCAAACTAGACTTCTCTTGCGCCCTCGCTGGAAGAACGAAAGTATTAGCATCGACATTTTCTTGTTCATTGTGCAGACCTCCTCTTCTTCAAAAGCGAATACTGGCAGTAGAGCCGATATTCGGATAGAAGCGCATCTCCCATTTGGGAGTTAACTGTAAGATTTTTCTTGAATCTTTATTAAACCTCGCGCAGCTCCGATGGATCTGCCTTGACCATGCCTTGCCATTTCATCTGTCCATCCGCCGAGGTTGCTTGTAGAAAGTGTTCACCGGCAGTCGTCTTTACGACCTTTGCGTCATAGACGTTGAGCCGCCCCTGAGAAACGCCATCGAGCTTCCAATCGCAACTCGTGTCGGTGGTCACCAGCAGCGCAGCAGCAGACTGCGCCCACATAAGCGAAGGCAGGCAGAGTCCAAAGAGCGAAAGCAACAGACTGCGAAGCATTTTCACCTGAGCCGTCATTAAAACGCCGCTTTCTTTCCACCGCATAGAGTAATCGCATGGCTAAGGGCGTTGATCAGATGTTTCGCCATTTCTGCATCGTCGACGGGAAGCTTAAGGCCGTTTCCAACGGACGATGGCTGCGCCAAGACCGCCAAGCCCGCGTCATATGACGAATCGCCTGGCATACTGACATCGGGCCCCGTCTTGACACCGGTCGGATCGAGCGTACTTAAGTCGACTTTAAACGGAGGCAGATTTGTCACTCGTCGTGAGCCGTCACTGTTCACGGTGATTGTTCGGGTACCCGATAGTTGGAGGATGCACCTATCGGATGATGCAATTCTGTTACACCATACGACGGTGCTATACCCCGTGGCACCCTCAATGGTCGTACATCCGTGTTGATCCAAGAACGACTTCATATACGTAACCGTTTCGTCGAGCGACGGACCGGCTTCACTGGCTTGTCCGTGCAAACCGATAGTAGACCAGCCGGCAGAAGCGGCTACCATAATTGCGATGATGAACATCTTTTTCATTGCGCCCTCCGGCCTTTCCGCCGTAATTTGACAAACTCATGTGCAGTTTGCAGAGAGGTCATCTGACCGAAGCCGTCAGGCGATCAGCTGCGCATTCGCATCGGTAGTCACCTGCAGCGAAGCCGCGGACTGCGCCCAAACAAGCGAGATAGGCAAAGTCCAAGGCGAGGAAGGGGCAGTCCGCGAATTGTTTTCACTTGAACCCTCATTAGAACGCCGCCTTCTTCCCGCCGCAAAGGGTGATCGCATGGCTGAGGGCGTTAATCAGATGCTGTGCGTTTTCTGCGCTATCCACGGGCAGAGTCAATCCTGGTCCCCCTGTCTGTGATAGCGCTCCCAGGACCGCGAGACCGTTGTCTGAATTAGAGTGATCTTCATGGAAGACCGGTCCCACCTTCAGGCTAGCCGGATCAAGAATCGATAGGTCTATCTTGAGATTATTCCCGCTGCTTGGTCCCTCACTTCCGTCAGACCAGGTAATAGTATCTTTGGCACCTAATCCTAGGACACAACTATCGGATTGGCTAATAACAATGCACTCTCTATGGCTTCCAAAACTACTACGCCATTCGGTGCAGCCGTGGGTTTGCAGGAACCCAGTAATGTATTTCATTGTGTCTTGAAACGATGGCGCATTTTCAGCATTTTGTGCTCTTGCGGGCGATGGCCCAAACAAGACGATGAGCGCGGCAAACAGGACAATCTTGCGTTGGGTCGAAGCCAGAATATTCATTGCGGTCAAGTCTCCTTGCGATACGTTGATGTCCGTATTCAATTGGTATGCGTACCCGCGCTGTCGGCAATGGTCAGCGCCTTCCGCCCCTCGGTTTGCTGGAGCGCGCTAATTGCCCAGTGTCACTGACGTGATGCGGAACGTGACGGGATCTCCGCCTGAATATCCGTTCCACCTAGCGTTTGCAGTGTAGGTTGCCCAACCGCCCCAGACCTCTCCTGGAGCGAGCGCCTTGGGGAACATGTCTAGCTGTGTGGCAAGTTGCCCGGTATCGGCGTCGACGTAGGTGTACTTGAACTGGATATACACGCTCTGCGTTCCGTCATTGCGGAACTTCCAGGTCCAGGTGTTCGTATTGACGACCTGGGAAAAACTCACGGACAGGTTGCATCCCAGCTGCGGGCAGTTCACAGTACGCCAGGGTGTCCATTTAGCATTCTGCGCCGTTGCAGGCACAGCACCCATCCCGACAACGGCCAGAATCGCCGCGAATCCAAACAGCAGCATTTTGCGCATCATCTCTCTCCTCTTCGGTTACATTCCGGGGTTTGCCCGGATCACCTGAACCCAATTCTCTCCCGCCCTCGGAAAGGCCCGCATCTCCCATTTGGGAGTTAACTGTAAGATTTTTCTTGAATCTTTATTAAACCTCGTGCTATCCTAGAAATCCCCATAACCAAACCCGTTGGGAGGCCACGGATTGGTTGCTCATAAAATGCACGAACGTCTTTCCTGTCTCTTGCTTGACGTGTACGAGGCAGCGGCGGATGCGCGCCACTGGGGCGTCTTCCTAGAAAATGCTGCGCGAGAGTTGCAGGCGACCAAAGCCGCAATTCATGTTCACGCTTTTTCGCCGCGCAGTTGGACTACGCATATCGCAGGAACTCGTGTTCACCGCGTTGGCTATGACGAGTCAGCTGTCAACGCATATGCTAACCACTATGCAGGTAGAGATCCCTACATCCAGCGTATTCGAGAGCGATTCCCGCGGCATGGTACCGGAACGAGCGAAGATCTAATCACCACCGCGGAGCTCAAGCACTCAGAGTTCTACTCAGACTATGGACGGCCTAATGGTATCTTTTTCAATTGCTGGACCATTGTCGAGCAGAATGAGAGGTTCGGTTCCGGCCTCAGCCTCATCCGCCCAGAAGATGCAAAACAATTCACCGCTGAGCAAGTTGACTTACTCAAGCTTCTGACCCCACATCTCGGGAAAGCATTCCGCTTACAGCGCATAATTGAACGAGCCGCAGACAACAACAAGGCGCTCCTAACCAGCATCGCCCAGTTCGATTTCGGTGTGATTGCGCTCGACCGCGAAGGCCGCATCACCAATCTCTCTGCACCAGCCAAGCACCTTCTCGACTTACAGGATGGGATCCGGATTCAAGCGTCGCATCTGGTTGCTACCTATCCCGATGAAAACCGCAGGCTGCAAGCGATGCTCGCCATTGCTAACCAAGTCTTGGACCACCCATACGAACCAAGCGGCAATGCATTGCTTCTGTCGCGCAAATCGGGCAAGAAGCCCCTTCAATTGGTTGTATATCCATTCGTCTCCAGCGGCCTACTTGCAGACGAGCGCCCACAAGTGTTGGTATTTCTCTCCGACCCCTCATCCAAACCGGCTTCTCGCGCCACAGTCCTGCGCGCACTCTATGGTTTGACACCTACGGAATCGCGGCTCGCCGACTTGTTGCTTCAAGGACTTGAAGTCCGGGAAGCTGCCGATCAATTGCGAACCACGCTCGAAACGACCAGGTTTCAACTGAAGCGGGTGCTGGCCAAAACCGGCGCCCGCCGTCAGTCAGAGTTGATGAGGCTGATGCTCTCCCTTCCAGGTCGATAGTTCTACTGCACCGAAAGCGGGATCGTTGAAGAGGCAGTCATCGGGCCGCTTGTTGCCGTTACCGTGACGCTGTAGCTCCCGGTTATCGGACCGGGATTTACAGGTAAGGTGATCTCACCACCTCCTGCGGAGCCGCCACCGCCACAAGCTATAGTCCTGCCTACCTCAACGATGCACAGAAGAGCCAGGAATGCAAGCCCTTTCCAGCGTCGGCGGGGGGGGGCAGTCCAAGGAACAGGAATGCCGTTCGAATACCGCCCGCGCTCCTCCAATCGCCACCATGCCATGCTGAGCCGCTAGCAGCAGTTGTGGAGATTGTCCGAGTGGTCAAGGCCTCCATACCACCTGAGATAGTTGCAGAGGCACATCATTTAGCCAAAGACGACTTGCAAGACTACTGCATTTGCCTTGGTAGCGTTGCAGAGGAAGTTGTTTCCATTCAAGTTGATGTAGCAGGGCGGATTCCCGTTGAAAGCACCTATGTCGGTTAACCAAGGGGCATAGGCAGTGTTGTAAATGATAACTGTTTGCGCAGTCTGGTCCACGGCTTCAACTGTGAAAAGCTCCCAGTCTTCAGGTGTGCCATGGTCTGCTCTGTGGTCCCAGTCCCAGTGCTTCAGGATAGAACCGCCAAAATCCTGCGCTTGCCAGCAGATAAGGGGATGGGCGGTGCTGCCATAGATCCAGTAGCCGGAAAGGGACCGCGGATTATTGTGGTAATTGTAGGTACCTCCGCCTCGTTTCATGTTCCACTTGGTCATTGAGGTCGTCAGCGGGAAACTGGCTTCACTGTTTCCATCCCCAAGCCACATACCTGGGTTCGATATGGGTTTGAATTGGACCAGTCCTGTGTACTGTCCGTTGGTCAGTCCTCGGTAGTTGATCAGGTTTTGATGGGGGTTCTGACCCCAAGCAACCCTACTGGTTGCGGCGGCTGCTGCTGCAGATGCGCCAAGGCGCAGAAAACTCCTTCTTTCCATGATTCCTCTCTTTCTAGGTGATTGAGGTGGTCCCAGCTGTTCGGACAGTTTTGCCTTGTGGTAAGTGGAAATTCGTTTTCCGGTTCAGTTCTGGAAACGCTCTTTCGGCGTTAATCGAAGCACCATCTTCGAAGTGATCAGTTGCAATCGGTTGGAACCACCAGTTTGCAGCCTTCTCCTGTCTTTCCGGAGTTAACGCTATCATCAGCCTGAGCACTGTACCAGTTCCGGTCGGTATAGCCGCCCATACCTGTCTGAGTTTGCCCAGGGCCGATATTCGTGGTAGAGCTGTGGGTACAGGACTGGTTCTGCCCGTAGACACTGACGGTCGCTCTCACCGCTACAGTGCAGGTATTAGTCACATCGACGAACATGGTCCTAATACTTCCGCCTTTGTACCTAGCCGATACACGGAGGCATGACGTCATGTTGCGGCAAGAGTCGGTCTGAGTTCCCGAACCTCCGACGCCTGAAGAATAAGTCTGTCCTGATGCGGTCTGTCCTCCTGCAGGGGAAGATTGGGGCTGCTGTCGCTGTTGAGTTGCCGCCGCTATCGCCTGAAGATTCGCCTGCTGCTGTGCGTTTGCTTGTGCAATGGCGTTGTTATTTGGGTTAGTGGGGTAGCTGCCTTAGTACAGTGACCACTACAGGTTGTGTTTTGCAATCGAATCGAAAGAACGCGACGGCCTGAACCGAGTTGGTTGAGTGACCATCGCGTGTTGCATAAGCCTCAGAAAAAGCAAACCGCGACGGCGAGAGTGGCGGCGATTAAAGCGGAAGGCGAATTCGTTGAGATACGCGTCAAGATGCGCGGCTGTGACC
>Ga0182030_10005639_pt1 | contig 26508 bp, 27 predicted proteins | sample 812S3MmetaG_FD_121299 | JGI IMG/M metagenome (GOLD analysis project Ga0182030, IMG submission 121299) | Permafrost microbial communities from Stordalen Mire, Sweden - 812S3M metaG (Illumina Assembly) | ecosystem: Environmental > Terrestrial > Soil > Wetlands > Permafrost | place: Sweden...
AATCTCTATCGTAATTTATAATTTCTATTTAATTGCGATCGTTGGTCGAGGCTAGGCTCTATAATTGAAATTTTGACGTGGCGCCACGTCAAAATTCTAGAACGCTCAAGCCAACTCAATTAGTCAGCCGCTCCTTACCAATATTTATTATTTAATTTAATAGCTCTAAAGTCAGCGATCGGATTTAAAAATAAGCTTTATATTACAATAAATTCAATTGAAAAATATATTTATATTAGTTTTAGAAATATTTTAGACAGATAAGGCTTTTAATATGCAATTAAATATATATAGTCTGCGATGAAAGAGTTTTGGTGTTCTGCCGGGCGGTGGCTACTTAGCGAGCCAATGTGAAGTAAGAAAAATTGGGGGGTGTCGAAAAAGCTTATGAGGGATGTCGATATAATATATTACTTTTCAAAATATATGTTTATTTTAGAATAAATTAATAATATAATTTAAATATATTTCGTACAATTTAAAGCTTATAAATTGTTGTTTTTTTAATTATTTAACTCATTACTAAATTAAAAGAATATATAGTGATTGTGGTAGGTCTAAAGCGGCAAGTTTTAACCAACGTCTATCAATGACCCTCAAAATTCCTACCTCGCCCACTGCGAAGCGCAAATTGACCCTTCCCAACATGATACCATCATTAGCTGCGGTCATCTCTGAGATATCCTCTATCCAAGAGACCCACCTCAAGATTTTGTCAGGGCCACTGAAAGGTGGCTCCAACACTGTATATGAGATCCAATCTAAGCACGGGGATCGTTGGTGTCTTCGAATTCCCCACGACGCCAGCGCAGCTAGCTTTGCTATAAAAGGAACAGATGTTCTTAAGGATGCGAAAGAAAGGCGCCCAGAGCTTCTAGCACCTGGTATTGTCTATCAATCGGACTATTACACTATTCTGGAGTATCTTGATGGAGAAGCTCTTAAATCCTGGAACACGCAAGTGTTACGGAAGGAACGACGTCAAGTTTTACTGGATGATCTCGCGACTTTCTTGTTTTCTCTATGGACCCTAGAAGAGGCACAAGGCACTCAAGGCACAGGTAGGTTTTGCTGAAGGTGCATGCCGTGAACCGCGGCATGTGACAGAGGTACGACAAGATAGGCTAATTAGCGCATAGAACATAAAATAACATATAGAGAATTGCTTCGAAATGAGGTCGACAAAGGGCTTCGCCGTACGCTTGAAGGAAATTCCGCTTGGGGCGATCCAGTTTACTATTTTTACCGACGGCTGAAGATTGATAGTCTTGTGCCATATCCGGACGATGGGGTTACCGCAGTCAAACATGGAGACTTGAATGCGTGGAACGTGGTTGTGAGCGAAAGGGGGCTCTCTGGGTAAGTACCTTAATCTTTTAATATATATTCTTTTTTAACTAGAAATAGTGTTGTGGATTGGGATACATCCCGATTCGTTCCTGCCCCTTCAGCTATCCAGCACCCTCTTTTTATCGCGGATATTCCAGGATGGTTAAATGACGACGTCCCTAAGAAGATGACTTTTGAAGAAGATCGAGCTTATTTAGAGCATGCGATAGGGATATTAGATGCGAATTCTGAAAACCCTGGGCGGATTAAGCATCTGCTACGAACTTCATTTGAGAGGCAATTCTTGGAGATGTCGCTTCGTAACCAGAAGATCAACGATGAGTATGTTTCACGGATGCTCAAGGATGATACTGCACCCGACAAGAACGCGGTCCTCGAGCAGTTGGAAGATTTTCTTTCTGCCAACGAATCAATACGAGGGCTCCCCACAGTGTTAGACCTGCGAAGCTGTCTTATTTGATAGTTGTACTTCGAGAATCGGGCAAGAACTCGAGGGAACTTGTTAAAATTCAGCGCTTGAGGTATAAAGAAGTAAGAAATATATAGGAACTAATTCTCTTTGACAAAACTTATTGTGTAAGTATACATAATGAGTGGTATTTGCGCCCGGGTAAATAAGCTAAATTATGATGCTAAAAAGGATGATATATCCATACCTTCGAACCTCATGAAAACAGATAAATGAATGGCCGTGCAAGCTGGTCCAAGGCTGCACTTTCGTCGGCAATGACGAGAAAGGAACCTCCTAAAACACTTCAGATCTCTATCTGCTCAGCCGATCTAGGATTTCAAATTCCACGCTAGCCATCGATGTGATTGTGATTCGAATTCATAGATGACCCAGTGTCTCTGCAGGAACACCGATGTTTCTTCGGCACCCCGGATGGGAATGCCCAGAATGTTGTTTTGTAGTCCTGCATCCCAACATCTTTAGACTACCAACTGTTAGTGTCATTCTGAGTGTTGGAATAATGATGCACATTACCGAATCTCATGAAATTTTCACACTAACTCCCTTGCGCTCAGTAATCTCGAGTTCCTCTGGGTCGCCTGGGAAGTATCGACGAAGCCCAATGTAGTACTCTAGTTCAAACTGTTGAACAAGTTGTTGAACAGTTGCAAAAAACTCATCTACATCCTGTCATGAACCCCGAGCTCAAATTGGTAAGGCTTCTACGAGCTCTGGCGCAAGGCCTATGATTTCGGTCTGATTTTGGCATCATATAGATTGTTAGCTGTATCGCTCATTGGGAATGGCTGAAGGGTTTGTCCAAAATCGAAGATCTTGTAACCGGGCTCGACCTCTGTGTGACGATGGATGAATGTGACCCCGTAGGAATCGTTCTGCTCCCTGAGTTTGGCAATGCTCTCGAAAGCCTCGAGGAAAGCGGGGAAATCTTCGAATTTAGTTGCGGTTTGGGCCTCCTATAATGAACGAATAGAGTGGATAATGGATGGATCCTAAATCGCAGCTATATTGAGCCGCTGGATGCTTTATGAGTTGGTGTATTTTATGATTTAAAGTTACCCAGGTGGAATGAGGTGTCTGCGCTGCTTGGCTTAAGCTTGGACTTTCGAGGTATAGGATATAGAACGGATGAGAGTGCACTTTTGTACACTTTTCCAGGTCCTGCTAAAGTTGGTTTCAACTTCCAAAGGGCCTGTCTACTCGCCATCTTGTGGTTCATTCTGCTCGTAGGGATTATCGCAGCGTTAAGCCTATTTCGTTGATCTTTCGAGGGGTTATTGGTCACATATTGGTAGCATGCACTAGTACTCGGCGTTGGGGACTTGGTTATATTTTAATGGTATTATATATGTAGCGGAGTAATTTAACTAATATAAAATAGTAGAATATACTTAGATATGACCATCTTTCCCTTGGTAGGAGGCACCTTATGAATGCATAATTTTGCCTAGACAGTGCGGTCATTGTCGCCAATAATCCGTTCGAGCGTTTTCGAAAAGTGCCTGGTAATTACCTAGGCCAAGAATTAGGGACCAATGGCGAACGCATTCATCCCAAGTAGGGCGTAGCTTCCCCCAACCAACTCCGCAATCGCACTTGTGTAACAAACGCAAGTCGAATAATCTAAATATGTCGTCGACACCGAGATCCTGCGGATATCATCACTGGAGAGCCTCAATATGCTTCACCAAGCCCAAGAGAACCACCAACGCATAACTACGACTATCGTCGAAAAAATGGAGATCGAAAATCATAGGCTGATTTCTGAGTCTTGGGGCTCCTAGATTCCCAAGAATGCAGACTCCTCGAGAGCTTCAAAGACATGGACGGCCAGGCACGCACACTCGTTCCCGATTTAGTTGAGGATTTGCAAACGCAACGTTATTTGTTTGAGAGAGGGTTGAAAGACATGGAAAAAGTAGTATGTACGCTGGTTGCTGATTTAGTTGATGGTATGTGGGCTCAATGACGCCGTATGATTGGGATAAAAGCAACGCATTCAGCAATATGGACCGAAGGAGAGGGGTGTGGACCACGATTCTTCCAGGGACTGCCGAGGACTCCAGCTGTAATGGAGGACAGTACTGCACGTATAGAGATAAAGAGAGAGAGAGGTAGATAAGGGCAAAAGAATGGCTCCAAGTCTTGACGTGGCAGAGAGCCTCCTCCTAAACTAGAGCAGAATCATGTGACCTTCATACAAGGGAAAACCCGGCTGTTCCCCGTTGAGAGTCTTGATTGCACGGTCTGAACTTTCAGCTAAATCGTGCGTCATGCGCCTATCATTTTCCTCCATCGTTACTACTGACCTTTTGTCAACTAAGTGTTTGATTGCAGCTCCATAACCCAAGCAAAGCGAGATAATAGCGTACAACTAAGCTTATCTACTAACCCTACTTCAGCTTTATGGTCATTCAGAAAGTTGGTTTTCTCTCACTGGCCTTGATCGACCGCTAGAGGCATTGCTGTAGTTCCTTCTAAGTCCTGAGCAGATATCAGAGCCCCTTCATTTAAAAGTAACCTGACTGTCTTAGTAAACCTACTCAGCATTATTAAATGCAAAAATGTTTACCCCTTATTAACAGAAAATGTATTGGCTCCATACAAGAGAAGCTTGTCTACCGCCTCTACATGCCCGCTAACCAATACAAAATGTAACGTCGTTCGTTGATACTCGTTCTGTTCCAATATAGAGGTACCATGTTTCAGTAGCAAACATATGATCTCGTACTGACCAATCTGCGCAACTTACAAAAAAATTATCGAATCAAAAAGGCCTTGTGAGGAATGCCGGATCCCGTTTTCTAATAGCCATTTAAGCTTCTCTATATCTCCATCCTACAACGCTGGATCGCTTACTCTGGCGGGGTAATCTGACTGCTAGTCCGGCTTGCATGGTCCAGTTCCTAGTGTCGCTCTGCAACGTGTCCAGTGGAGATAAGAGCATACGTGATGCTCTTCCAAATTGAAAAGAGATCTTTGCGGTCAAAGTTTTCAGCGGAGCAAGGATTTCGGAACCGTCTTCTTGCATTCTGGAGGCTGTTGAAGAAAAAGGAAGAAAGGAAGGTGAAGCCTCGCGCTTAGTCTCTTGTGGAGAACCTCCCAACGAAATAAAAAGCAACCACCCACCTACAAAAATAGGCAACGACAAATTTTAGCATGCCCAAATCAAGAAGCATGAGTCTGGAGTGAGACCTCCAACAAAAAGCCCCTGCGAAAGCATTACTCCAGAAACTGAGAATCTACAGCAGCAACACGGTGGTAGTGATAGCTCTGTAGGTACACGATCGCCATTGAGATCGCGCTAGGGCTTGGTACCCTCCAAGGCGAGAGCTCTGGAAACTTATGCCCCCCCCCTATCACGTGAATTCCCTAGCGATCCCCCTTTCTGCGGAGCCTCTCGTGTTACAGAGAGTTTCCTTGGGAAGTAATAGCTCCATTCAAGGACGGGCACTATGGAGGCTGCGACCAGATAGGGGACAAGACTCGACAGTGACTCATCTGACGGGGATAAAAGCCCTCAACTATCTTTCAAAGTTCAGTTATGACCAGCGATCTCGACATGGTCTAAGACTTTCTGCCAAAATTTGCCTTTGAACTTGAAACAACGACGCAGCCTCACCATGTGGAGGCTTTGATGTGTTCCTCGTGTCAGGATTTAGTTGGCTAAAGCAGAAAGTCGTGAGGCGAGGAAAGATGGTGCCCTCCTTCAAGTCAGGGTGAGAGAAAGAGCCTCCTCTCGACTTTTTCAAGCCATGAGATCCAAAAACGCGACCACGATAGCACACCAACTCCACCACCCTCCCCTTTCGACTTTATTGCCAGTATTCTGCGGTCCCCTCACTTGGTACGTTGTCTTCAGCTTAAAGCAATTAAACACGTCATAATTTATAAAAGGAAAAACGTCAAAAATGTGTTTTACTTTCACGAAACACTACGAGCATTGTGGTTGCGATTTTGCGTCTCTGGAGCCGGGCAACAGCTGTGGTGGAAACTGCACAAGGCACAATATAAGATACGATGAGGCCCTGGACGAAAATATTCGGGTTTACTGTACTGACCATAAAGCTCAAGCTGCGAAACTACCAACAAGTGGTGAATCCGAAGGGATATCTGTCATCAGAGTGTGGCAATAGGAGGTAGATCCTAGCTGAATGAGGTTTCTTCCAGTGCACGAGTTATGTGGAAAGGAGCAAGACCCCAAAGAAGCAATGTTTGGACAGCTAAACATATTATCAAATATTTTCGCCGAAGCTATGATCAAAATTGAGGCAATAATTCTATTGGCTCTTTAAACTATTTTCTATTTAAACTATTGGGCAGCGACTTCTTTGTGTGCTTGTAGTCATGTGATTTATAAGGGGGCTTAGTTGCGCTAATCCGCATTGTGCATCGGTGTGCAACGCCTGCCACGTTTCACGGTTGTAGAGCCTCAAATATCTGATGTGCATGACGCCCAACTGTGGTACGAGTCTTTAAATGGGTGTGCGCTGGGTTCTTCCATGGTATTCACGCATGGGAATACAAGAGAAACACTTCGGCAGCGAAAAAACGGCTCGCTGTAGTTTTAGAAATATCTTATCTACTAGTAAAAACTTGAAGCTCACCAATATGGCACCTGCGAAGCGAGGATATCGAAGTACAGATTTCCGCGAGGATATGCTCCTGTCACAACCACAGCCTCTCCGTGAAATTGGCGACGGCCTAGAAAATTACAGAGTATTGAAGTGTCTAAGAGTCCAAGAACCCAACTGGGAACCTACCCCGCTTCATGACTGGTCTCATCTAATGAAGGCACCTGGTGATACTAATCTCCAAGCTCTTTTCAACATCTCCGATGCAAGTGGATATGAACCGCAACCGAGTCCCAGGATTTTCGACCGACTAAGCTATGGATCCCCTCCCCTCTCGCATTCAGCATCTCTTGATGCTCTCGACGATAGCAACGAGATTGTGTGTTGTGGTAGCCGGGGAATCAATTGGAAAGGTGCACTACCATCAATCACAGCGGCAGCAGGAGCTCAGTCCTTCCAATCCAAGGTCTCGCAATCATTATTCGGAACTACCTCGACTTCGTGGCACCCGACAGACTTCCCGAAAGGGAGTTATATTTCCGCCACTTCGACCGCTTCATCGAGCGCCAGCAGTCCGCCCTTTGTACTTGGCAGTTGTGACGGTTTCCATCAGGTGAACATCCACGATGAGTGGACAGGCGGGGACGATGAACCTAACTTGACGGACGGTAACGCTTGTTCAAAGGACCCGCTATCCGCAGACACCGACTATGATGCCATCAATGAGAGATGTGGGTGTTCTGCTTCTATCTGTCCTTTTTGCTAACTTTCTTCAGGGCCTGAACAACACGACATAAACGAACTTCTTGGTACGACCCATCGTGGCTTACTGTCTCCATTCTCGCAGACGAATAACCTTTGGGACCTCGACTCACCGTGGAATCTTACTGGCATACCACCTTTGGGAAACACCGGTACGCTATCGAATGTCAACACTGATGCTCATGATAACTTCCTAACTTTTCCATGGGTATCTCAGCCATTCTCAAATCCAAACCTTGAAAACCCCCTTGAGCAATTCTCGGATGCGGATCTGAGCCCATCAATTACAGTTCCTCGTACAAAAGCATTGAGGCTGGAGTTGACTGTTCCTGGTGCAGTGTCAGGGAATATTCGTGATAGCCCAGAGCCAGAAATCCCAGATGTCGGAATGAGTCCCACGGGAAAAATATCAACACAGACCAGGAAGGCCGAGCACAGGGAGTGTCTCAAATGGAACCACACTCTGTCTTCTGATCTCAAGCCCTATGAAACTATCAAAGACCCCAAAGATCCACCGAATGTAGGACGTCGTAAGGGTCCTTTAGATCCCGAGGTCCGCAAAAATGCGAGAGAGATGAGAGCAATCCATTCATGCTTCTGGTGCCGGATCATGAAAACTAAGGTCGGCCGACCGAATTACCAGGCGATGCAGACTTGCTAACGTTCTTTGTAGTGTTCGCCTGGGAGTCCGTGCATTCCATGTCAGCGACTTGGTAAAGTTTCCCTAGGCAAATCGCTGTGTACGCGGAACAATTTGGATGACTATACTGAACTCTTCTTCCCAGGCAAGCCCCTCCCAACACGAAACACTGGCGCATGAGTAAATAACGTCGACAGGGAATCTTGTGGCACATCTGCGCCCAGAAATTGCCAATGAGCTAGGGAGAAAACAAAATATCCGGTTCGCTGCGGTCGATTTTGAAATCGAGTTGATGTATGATGGCGTCGAAATACCGATCAAACTCTTAGCGACGGAGTTCTCGCCAGCAAGTGAGGAACTACTGCGAGTCCCCGTCGTGGTTTATGGCACAGGAAGCGGGCAAGTTGTATTTGAAGATCGATGTCCGTATCCAATTGCATTGCGTGGGGCCAGTATAGATCTGTTGATCGAGAAATTTCAAAGCCATGCGAACCTTATAATAGAAAGTGAAGGATCATTCAAGAAAATGATACCAAGGGGGATGAACAAAGTCTCGAGAGAAGTCCTTCAACTTGTAGATCGATACCATTCATCAAATCGGTCATCTGGCCCTGTATGCCTCCTCTCGCAATGCTCTGAATGTCCACCTCACTGATCCATAGACAGATACCCCTACTGGAGAACGCAATGTCGATGTATATGATGTTTTACTTCATGGCCAGTGCGGTCAAACTGGCAGAGACCTCCGCAGACTGTATCGTTCAACGGTTCCAGAGGCCTACGGTGCGATTATTCGACTCGAGACTAGTCTCGAGGATTTTGAACCGGCAAATCAAGTCAGCTATGCACGCACTGCTTCGAACGAAAACGAGAGAGGTCTTAGAAGAGCTCGACAGGACTTTGAAGAGACGCGACCAATCCATGTGGGGTGCAGCGTTCTGCACCGTCTCAATTCTCGCAATTTGTATGGAAGAAGTGCAAATCGCTATGGATGGCCTCGGTCTACACATGAGACGGCAGGGTGCGACAGGGAATGAACTATCCTCCTCATATATAATTGGGAAATGTCGGGAGCTCGATGATGTTCTGTTCGTATACCTCAACAAATCTTTCCATGGCGTCTACAGAGCCAGGAACATCGTCCCGTCCAAGGTCGCTGAAGATGTTTCCTGCCCAAGAGGAAATGTGCCAGATGCAGGAACCCGAGCTCTGAAGAATGGCATCAACGAGCTTCTTTTCAAATATGGTATGGAGGTCGCTTCCATCATCCATCGCAATCAACGCTGACGGTATTCAGGTGCAGAAATCGAGGAGAGATCCAAGACACCGCCGCTCAGCGGTAAAGACAACGATTTGGCTCAGCATGTGTTGTTCTGTGAGAAGAACTCAGCACGACTTGTATCCAGGGTTCTTAATGACATTCAAAGGTGAGAATGTCAGGTTGTATGGTATTGTAACGATGTTATCCATGTCTCTTAGGATGGAGCAGGATGGAGCATGGCGCGCGGTCAACTGTATTTTCGTTTCGCTCTGTAGATTTCGAAGAATGCTATTTCGACTCGATAGTCAGCCTCACTAACTTGAAGTGGCTGTCATGATTACAAGATTGAAGTGCTGGCCGTGTGAGCAGAACTTACTCTATCGTAGACAGAGTTTGTGTGTGAAGAGGCTAGGAAGGGCTACCAGAGAAAAGCTTACGCCCGGTTTCTTGTACCATTGTAACGCTAGAAATATTGAAAGGGGGTCCCTTGCATTTCCGAGAGCCTTGTGATAAGCCCAATGAACGTCGAAGAAAGAGGATTAGCACTAGCATATTACACTGAGACACCCCGTAATGATCGTCTGATCAACATTGTGTAGGCCCAAGATTCATTATCCCAATAGCAGAGGTATGTATGGAATTGAGTGGCGCGACCGTTGACGCTCCAAGTTTGTTATCCGTTGCTTCGCAAAACAAGAACGTATCTACGGAAGTTTATCTCTTTTGATATAAGGAGATCGCACAAGAATAAAAATAAAACATGAGAGGAGCGTAATTTTACAGAGATCAAAAGTGCCGGGGACCCTTGAAACCCAGCAATAAGCAATGAAGGACGCCTTGAACCGATTGGAGGCTTGTAATAACGGAAACCGCGGGTGTGACAAGTTCTTGGCTGTAAGGCACAGGGGGAAGCGGGAACGGAAATCAACATGGACTGCCCTCCCCATTCCTTTCTAGCCGAAGCGGCGCCTGCAAAGCCGTTCTTTTTCATCCCGTAACTAAAATAAACTTATACGAGACCACTCTTTCGTTTTGCAGAAAGCAAGTTTACAATGAAATGGCTGGCTTATGATGAGAAATTATCCTTTTGCAATGCACGTTGGGTCGCGATCACCTTTTCCCACCGAAATTTCAACCTTCAATTGGTCCTCACCTATAGCCACACATCATAGAGTTGCCAGACTTGCATGATGCATACAACCCTGTAGTGACAACACTTGGTTAGAGTCACACATAGTTTTGTGCTTCCCCACCATAGTTATGCATGCTACAGCGGTAGGGTACCGGATTCTTAGTCCCCAAAGTTGGCCAAGGGTGATCTTATGCTGATCCTGAAGGTTGTAAACACTACTGTTTACTGGACTTTGCTTTACCTCGCATAAATAGCAGCCAACAATTGCCACTAATTGCACTCCCCAGTCTCATAAGAAAGAAATCTCGATTTCAGGGACCTAACCCCGGCTCAGATCGACATTCAAATTCGGACAATGCTCCGTCGTATTACTTCTTGTTCTCACTTCTCACATTTGCAAAATATGCATCAACTCGCGGCGGAGCTTGTATATTGCTTGAAATCCACTGAGACACTGCTATGCGTCACTATCATGCGTGATGCAATGTCTGAGGAGAAGAAGCTGGAATCTTGACTGCTAGCCGCATTCAAGTCGTGCTGCCAGAACGGCTGGGCTGTGATGGATTCATCTGTGCTCTACGAACGAAGAACAATGATACTGTCTCTGACCTTGGCTTTTTTCTCTTCTTTGTCTAAGGCTTTCTCGGGAGACTCCCCGCTCTCGAATAGTGAAAAGTGACGACGACAAAGTCGCACCGAGGCATGACAAGACGCATGCATCCCTCCATTCCCGTCAAGGCGGGCAAGGAGAAGGTATTACGAGAACTTGACATCTTTATGATGTTATATTTGGAGCAGAAACGCGGGAGATTTGGGCTCATCCAACAACGCTGGTCTAGATGCTTCCTCTACAGCATTTTAAGACACATACGTTGTATTCTGGCGTCCCATGTGCTACTGGATCTGAAACTTGCATATCAAGCGCGATGACACAAGAGCCAAAGTCATCCACGGTTCAAGCCAGAGAGTTTCTTTCTTTCATCGAGTCTTCCGGGTAGAAGCAGGTGCCATAACATGCGTGTTGCACAATCTCGATTTTCATCACCTCCGGGAATTTCCCATTTAGTTCACAGTCATATATGCATTAGGCCTCTAGAACTATTTATGAGCCTTGTGCGAAGCCATATGCAATGGTAACGAAATTTGCAGGGACAGGCCTGGGTGGATTGGTGCTACCAGTGCGGGATCAAATAATGACTACTCTCAGTGGCATGTATATAACTTCGGTGTCAAGGCCTCCCCCTCATCTCTTTCTGGAATGAAAACTTCCATAGGGTGCCTCCTTGATACCCCGTCAGATTTATTAAAGCATGGCCATGAACGTCTTCCTTGCTGCGAAATCGCACGTGGCCACCAGGCCACATTCCGTCCCCAGAGGTGGATGGAACCAGGGACAGAGAAACGCCGCTAGTGGTGAGACTCCCAAGCATCCGATTCATATATTTCCGAATGCAATCATACCAATAGAACTAGTGAGTTAAATTTTGAGCGACTGAGCTATAGCGAAACATGGCCACCAAGCCTAATATAAGAACAGTATATCGCTCGATATGAGTCTATGCACCCCTCAACTATGTCAGGGTCTGGAATACCATTCGAACTCAGTGGCATGCTGCGTCCAAACGTTACTGAGCTTCGAAAAATTCATGAACGCGCAAGCCTTTTCGTCGCTCATAATTTTGATGCGCCTCGTTCAGCATTCACTCGTGGTATCAAATGTCTATTTGAGTCCCAAGATGAAAGTGAATTCAGTCGCTTCGTAAGTCAACAATTTCTGGTTTCGAGGATTTTGTTTTGATGTTATCCGCCCCTTTGAAGCGCGATCCCGGGAAAGATGAATGCTAAATGATACAAGACTCCCTTTGAATGCATACAGATGACGCGCTCGGGGCCTTCAGAGACTGTGGCAACAGACGAGACAGGAGGCGAGAGAGATCCTGTAAGTCCGCGTATTCATAAAACATCGTTATCTGCCAGCTCAGGCATTATTGCTTTTGCCGCGGGAAGCGCAAAGCCTAGCTTGGCCGGCCTCAGACGCCATCTTTGGTTCACCATCACTGACAAAACTTCTAGACGCATGGTTATCGTTCGGCATTGTGCAAATTAATCTCAATCTAATGTTCGAGGGGTCATCTCCAACTTCGATTTGTGACGAGGTTGCACACTTTGAAGTCTTGTACGACACCTCGGCTATTTATAGACCAGAACACTCGCCGCATGTTTCTCATGCCGTTCTACGAAGTCTGATTATCAAACGGGGACTTTGATTTTGGAGGTTTATTTTTGGCATAAAGTCTCGCTGTCCCTTTCCTCCTTAGTCTTCATACCTTTCGACCCTTCTTCCTCTTCAAAGGTGAAGACGAAATATTATTTGCTTTTTTATTCTACCCAGAAATAGTAGATCGTTGTGCATAATACAACACAATATAATAGAGACGCGTTTGACTTTCTACATTTTGAATATTAAAGGCTTTACATCTGCTAGCTTTCTCTCTCCTCGGCATAGAAATCCCACACAATAACACTCCCAACCAAAATGTTCAGAGCACTCCTCTCCAGCTCGTGCTTTCACCATATTTATGCGTCCAATATACCTCTCCCAATCTTCCATTCTCGGCAAACTCTCCAAGGGCCTTGCCTTCCTTTCATTCTTGACGGACTGGGTCACTGGTTCGTTCCGGACGTTTGACAGCTTGTGCTCCATGGGTCGCCTTATTACTGACCAAGGAGGCGGTGGAATATCGAAAGGAAACTTAGAGAGTAATTCACAACGATAGTTTGGACAGTGCTCTAGGGTTCGCTCCCTTAGTGTCCAATACCGAGGACGTGGACCGTTGTTTCGAGGCTCGTAGGCTGGACAGCAACAGCACCCTGGAAAGTGCTCTGTATATTTCGGCAAGCGTAATATCTGAAGAGGGGGGTGCATACTGGATTCTGAACCGTTGGAAAGTGTAGCCATGCTTGCGAATTCTCATGATGGATTTTGCATGAGTGTCAAGTCAGATAGATTATATTGCTCGATAGAAAAGACCCATATGATAAGTTCTCAAAATTTATTCTTCCATATCTTGATTTGAAGTTCGAATGGTGGCCGCTACGACATCATAATTACCACCCAGCTGCCCAAGTGGTAGCGAGCCCGAGACGAGACTGTCGGGCATCTACTTCTCAGTCCCCTCCCCCCGGAATAGTCCATTTTCATTTACGAAGTATGTAGAGACACAAGTTGCCTTGATCAATTTTCTTGCAATCTGGGCTTGTGGGAGGGGCGTGTCAACCGCTATCACAATTTGACTTCTGTGTTTTCAGCTACTACCCAGGTCTAGCGATTTCCCATTTCAAGTTTCTTGGTACTATAATTCACCTGACCATTGGAACGATTTTTGAACCCCTTATTCCTGTTGGCGGCTTATCGAGCGTCTGAGTTCTAGCAGACTGGGCAGCACGGGGCACGTGATAAGCCCCCTTTCTCAACACCTGCAGGAACGAATGTTCAGGGAATGACGAGAGGTTTCATAATCTCACGAGCACGAACAGGGAACTTTTACATAAGTTTACAACATGACGAAGGGCTCTAATTTTCGTTCCTTCCTCATTCCTTCAGGATTCGGTGAACGTCCGTTCGACGAATCAGAATCGGGTGCCAGGACGGGATCCTCACCGAGTAGCAGCATGTCATGTGACCACCAGAACGCTTTTCTCCTCGCTTCTATCGACTTAACTCTCAATCTGATCAACGATAAGACACATGCAAAACCTATCCATCGCAGTACTCTGAAAACGCATTTCATCTGCTTACTTGTCGCCTTAGAATACGCTCCTAATTAGATCTGCACCTGGTTACCTCTCACAGCCTCACGCTGGTACTAGTATCAGAACTTTAGAAGCGACTCGTATTTCGATTCCTCGACAATGGCTCAGAAGACTTTCAATATTTCTTCCCCAGTCGCAGGCCTCAGACGTCTCCGACGGTCTACAGTCAAGGCTCTTCATCGCTTACGTGTCTCTCCACCGGCAGGATGGGTGTCAAAGAGGATCAAAAAGGCCCGCAAACCTGAGGCACAAGGTTCTGGATCTTCAGGTAAATGTCCCAGCCAGAAATTATATTCACGTATTAACTTCATTGCAGGCTCTACAAGCAAGCCCAGTGAACCAAACCTCACTGATTTCCATCGCTTTCCCGACCTCCCAGCTGAACTCCGCTGCAAAATCTGGACCCATGCATCTTTCATCCCCCGCAATATCGACATCTGGACCTCCGACTTCGGACACCAAATCAACATCCCGACGCAAGGTGAAGAGGACCCCGTCGAAGAGTTCACAGTATGGAAATACTGCTCACGTGCCTCTGCTCCTGCACTTCTCTCCGTCTGTCGAGAATCTCGTGTCGAGGCCCTGAAGTACTATAAGCTTGATTTCGATAGCAAGTTCTCGTTTCGGGATTTCACGTTTATTACGACGCCCAGGGTGTATGTGAACCATGAGTCTGATAGGCTTTGCTTTCTGGAGAGCTTTCAAGGTGCGGGTATGTGGGACTGTATTGATTTTTTTAATCGGTGTCAGAGGAATGGGATCAGATCTCTTGCATTGAATATTCGACATTTTCAGGGAGGGGAACCGTGGACGGAATGCGATTATATTAGGCCGATGATTACGAAGTTTACGGACAGCGCTACGAAGTCGTCGATAGAAGAGATTATTCTCGTTAATGAGTATTATCATCGGGAAGCAATGGGGGCGATTGAATTCAAGGATTTGGATGAGAAGTATAAGGAGGGGAAATATGATGATGGGAAATTGTTGCATGGAATTAGGAAGTGGTTGGTTGAGCAGCGTTTGATGGCGGATGAGAAGGGAAGAGGGTATGTTAAGAGTGGTCCCAAGATTTCTCTCAAGTACATGTTGGTGGGTGGAGAAAGACTTCATGCTTAGAACTATGGCCAAATGAAATACAAATGCTGGGTCGAAAGGCGAGGCGATTGGGGATTTGCAGGGTAATTGATAGCAGTATTTGAGCTTTAACGGCAACGAGAAATAGCACTTTATGAACGACTGATTGCGATTTGAATCGCGTGATTAGGGTAGTTCCCCTAGAATAGTTTCTATTTACGTTGAACGGCGATAGATGCAGGTGCATCGGTTTGAGTCAATTTAAGGGCTCAGCGCCTAAAGTGTCGGGAGCTTCACCGAAACTCAGTAGGGTTAGTGGCCAAAGCCTGGAGAGAGCCCTGAACCACCCAATGCAGCCTGAACGAATCGCTAAATCCAGGGCTCGTCTCAGGTAGATGAGTCTGTGCGCCCTCCGTTTAACTCCAACAAACTTTCAATGGCTCGTTTTTGCGCACCATGCCCCACTACCACGAATCTTGGAGAGATCTACGTCACAACCATGCCTCACATCTGCACAGCATTGCGGCTGTTTCGGCAGTCTTCCGGCACAATTTGTGGGGTTATGATCTTCAGTCTGGCCATTACCGGATAACCCCCGTAGATGAAAAGGGTGCGGCTGATATCCCCCATGAACTTGGCCCCCACGAGCAGGCCATAGAGAAGTCTGCATGTCCATGAATTATCGAATCTACTATACGGGATTCTTTGGCAGATGTCCTTTACCTCCCCACGTGATCTGTAATGTCTCGGATTTGGGGGTTTTAGGGGCTCATATGCCCCTGATACGTACGACCGAGATAGCGATACTTACTTGTCCTGATATATATGCATAGAATTCCTAGACTAGCACTAGAATTTCTCCAGCAGATATCAACAATGATGCAGACATCTCATCTTTGCTGCGGGGTAGTCGCTTTGTTGTGTTTAGGTACGATAAACTTCCCAATCTCGAGACAGCTCATCCAATGTGTATTCGCACAGGATCCCAACTATGGTCGAAAGGGCTATTTCACAGAACCTGTCGCAGACATCAAACCCCGGACAACGAACCTCACCGACGGTACCATCGGCGGAGGTGACGGTGAAGGTTCATTGAACTCGTTAAGAGGTTACACCCTCGGCGTAGCACTTCCAGAGAACGCCGCAACTGTTAACTCGACCGACTGTATTGGTCTTCTGGTGAGATGGCTATGTGTGAAAGTACGAGGTGCATACTAATTGAACGAAAGATCGGCTCCCTCCTAAATGGCAATGGATGGGAACAGTTCATGGAAGTGGTGAAATGAACGGCGACCTAATGCCGATTGCTTGGCCATACAATGGCTAAATTCTTACCTCTTTCCGCTATGCTGAGTAATCTACTCATCCTGACTGTATGATCATTGCTAATGCAAGTAAAAGAGGATGGCTGGACCCTAATTTCTACACCGGCAACGCCACTGTCGTCCAGCTTTACACCGAGATCAACGCTACGAACTGGATGCTAGTCTATCATCGCCAGAACTGCATGCAATTTAATCAATCGGGTGTTATCCCCGTTGACGTATCAACCTCATCCGGCTCCTTCCCTCAAGGATGGCCACAATCTAAGACCAACATTTTCACTCCTAGCGATCCGAACGCCGGTCTCGCAGCGCATGACAATGAAATGGGCGTCTATGAAATCTTGGTATGTAGCGCAGTCCAAGCTTCATGCTCTGATTGGGCCACAATGACCGCTACAAATACAGCAACAAGGACTGCAAGTGCTACAGCAACTGCCTCGACTACACCCGTTTCCGCAATTCCAGTTCCGACAGGCACTACTTATGACCAGGTGGTGATTGGAGCTGGAGCTGGAGGTATTCCGCTTGCGGATAAGTTTTCTGAAGGGGTGCATTCGATCTTATTGATTGAAGGGACCACCGACGTCTGGGGAATGGGGAGGAGGTGAGTGATGCTACGAGACTGAAGTTTCTAATAAGGTTTGATAGTCAGCGAGCCCGCTTTGGAGCAAGCCCCATGGCTCAACGGTACAAATCTCACATGGGCCGATGTTCCAGAGCTTTGCAACAAATCCGGGCAAGAGACATCAGTATTTAGTTGCACAAACATGGATCAACGAGCTTATTGCTGCCTCGTTGGGGGAACTGCTGTAAACGCTGGACTGTGGTGAAATGTGGGCTTTGATCTGCTGATGTTAACAAAAACAATGTTCTGAAACCCCGCAGCCTAACCCCTCTGACTAGGACATCAACTTCCCCTATGGCTGGAAATCTACAGATATGGTTGCAGCTACCAACCGCGTATTCTCGCGCATCCCGGGGACCAACCACCCCTCACTAGACGGCAAACTATATCTCCATTCAGGATACGGCATCGTTGCTCCAGGACTTGCTAATGCGGGGTGGAGCAATGTGACAGCGAACAATGTTCCAGACGAGAAGAATCGAACTTTTTCTCATACGCCGTATATGTATTCGCATGGTGAAAGAGGTAGCCCTATGGGTACATACCTTGTTACTGCTAGTCAGAGAAAGAATTTCAAATTATGGATGAAGACTTCGGTAAGAAGATAATTCGGACTCGTGGTCATGCCACTGGGGTGAGTTGGAAGCGTTCTTGGATAGTGAGTATTCAGGAGTTGTGAATTTCACTTCCATTACGGGGCGGGTTACTGTTTCCGCTGGTGCATTTGGGACTGCGAAGCTCTTGATGAGGAGTAAGTTAACTTATGGTATTCTAGGGTCTATCTCACGCGAAATAAGGTAGGTGGTATTGGTCCCACCGAATAGCTCAAAGTTGTCCAATCCAGCACCGACCGTCCAACAATGATCAACGAGACGGAATGGATTGATCTTCCAGTTGGCTACAACATTGATGATGACTTGAATGTAGGTTTTCAAATACACTAAGTGGCCACACTGACAAGAAAAGACTGACCCGATAATCGCCCAGCCTCCCAAACACTACTTCCGTCATCGTCCACCGCCCCACACCCTCGTCTACGGCACACACAACATCTCCATCTTCATCTTCATCTTCATCGGCGACGCGTCGCTGACTGTTCCCGGGTATACCGTCTACGAACCCGACACGTTGAACCGTGGTCGCTGCGTCGGGTTTTGTTTTAGGACGCTCGGCCAATCCCGTCGGGCCGTGTCGAGGGCGTACCGTGTGGGGGTTTGGATTATGCGGGGAGTTGGTTGTGCGTGTGTGGGTGTGTGTTTGGGGATGAGTTTGATTCGCTGGTATGTGACTTTCAAAGGTCTTTGATATGATCGGGGTCGATTTTGGGCGGGGTGTGGCTGATTGTTGGTTGTGGTGTTTGTGATACTGGATCAATGCTGAGGTACGCACTGCGGGTTACTTGGAGCTGGAAATTTGGTCAGGGGAAGCGTCTTGAGAGCACGAATCGAGATTGGGAGATTAAGGAGCACGGATTTGTATCTAGGCATTACAAAGTATATATTCTTTTATTTGCGGGATTCTTAGTGTGCTGAGGTATTTATCTCTCAGTGAGACATTCATATCCACACATCCCAACGCCCATCGGAAAGCCCTCAGGGCATGAAATATCTTCATTCTGCGGGTAAGCTCCTAAAGTACACCGAGATACCACTCTTAAGGTATCAATTAACGCCCCTAATCCCAACGCTGCATAGTCCCCTGGACAAATGCAGCAAGGTATCTATTCCAAACGCACAAACCGTCCAAGAAAGAAGCCAATTTTGTCTTCCATATTCCCAAGCACCCGCACCCAAATCAGAATCAAATCAAAAGCAAACGCTCATGCAATCACAGTAGGTGTAATATCCTCTGCGACATCGCTTTTAAAGCTCAGAACCCGCGCAGTCCAATCGTCACTTCCGCTTGCGAGACGACTGTCGCTCAATCCGAGGGAAGTAACCGGTCCTGTGTGGCCGGTGATCGTCTTATCACATTTTCCGGTCCGGGGATCCCAGACCTTGACCATACCGTCTTCAGCTCCGGATAAGACGCGTAGCGTATCGCCTGCTAATGCCCAGATGCCCTCCACGTGACCAAAAAATGTCTTGAGGCAGCGACCGGTATCGACATTCCAGAGTCGGATTGTGCCGTCGAGTGAGCCCGTGAGAATGAAACGTGCGGGTAGTGGGCGGTTGGCGGGCCACTCAGCGAAGGTCGAGGATAATTCGGGGGTACGATCCCGGGAGAGATCCGAGGCTGAGGATGCATCATCGGCGTCTTGAATCGCGTCCTCATCCTCGGGTTCGTATTCTGCGGGCAGGACCACGACCTGCTGCACTTGGCCCGCATGACCCTCAAATATCCTAATTGTTCTCCTCGTATCTAGATCCCAAAGCCTAACAGTTGTGTCATCTGAAGCCGAGAATACCGTCCGAGATGCAGGATCAACTTTGACATGATTCACCCAATTTTTATGTCCACGAAGACAGAACGTCGACTTATCCTCGAAGTTGCAAATCTTGACAGTCATATCAATGGAACCAGAGGCTAAAAGATTGCCTTCGAAATTCACGGTTATGACTCCATCTGTGTGACCCTCCAAAGTAGATATGCATTCGCCAGTTCGCCAATTCCAGACCTTGATCTTATTGTCGAGGGAGCCAGAGATCAATTTCGTATCGTCAAATTGCAAGGCCCGAATTCCTTTAGTATGGCCACGAAGAGTGCGGATACATTCTGTGGTGTCAATATTCCAGATCTTGATGGTGGAATCATAGGAACCTGTTGCAAGAATATTATCATCAAATTGAAGGCACATGACTCCATTTGTGTGACCCTTGAACTCTTTCATCGTATAGCGGCCATACTTCCAATTGGTTCCAACCTTGAACCGATCTTTGTACACTTCCTTCCATGGACGGAACTTGGGCTTATCGAAGTATGAGGTTTCACCGCTGGTCCGTTGACGCTTGGATGTTTCTGGTGAGAGTAATCCTCCAGACGAGAGCGCAGCAGAAGCATCTCGCTTGCCGGATCCATTCAAAGAGGGTCCCCTGATCATCTCCGTACTACTCTGGTCATCCGGAACCGGTGTCAGATTCGGAGACCATTCGTTCAGACCTCGACCGACCCCTCTCAATTGTTGCTTCCGCTTCCAGTCTCGTAATCTCTTCTGTTCCAACAATGGTAGACCCCATCCACACTTGGTACATTTCCGATCGATATGTTGCTCACACATCTTATGCCATACTACATCGTCGTCTGCCAATGTTCTCCACTTCTGACTGACTTGCGCCGCTTTACAGAGTGAGGTCGTATCGAGGTGCAAGAGAATCTTCCAGGCAATTTCGGCAGGGAGAGCAGTAATGAAATCGATTCGAATAAGGTCTCGGACGGCAGTGGAGAGGTATGATAGCTGGGGGAAGCAGCATTGCGTGAGAATGCCTTGGAGCATCAAATTTCGGTGTTTCGCTGGAGCAGCGGAGAAGAGTGACCAAACGTGAGATATGCCTTGTTGATCTGATTGCGAGAGGGTCTCGAGATCCTGTTTCTGTCAGCCTGGTTGTTGATGCAATGGTCGACCTCAACATACCCTTTGAAGATTCTCCATCGTAGGTTCATCGGCTGTCTTGCGACACTTGGAATCTGGTCGATGACGATAGCAGTATTTGGTATTTGGATCCTTCCGAGAAGTGGTTGTTGTTAGAGATGATGTGCCAAGAGAAGCATATTGTTCGGGGATGTGCTTTGCAAGAAACGGCGCCACGTTCTGACCTGCTACCTTGCTCGTAGAAGAGATGCTGATCGAATAATCGTGTCCCTCGTGTTTTCCATCACAATTGTCCTGAGAGGGGGGTTCTCCTGCCGCGGCGGCCTCGAGTTGCTTCTCTTGCTCCATTCTCTGTTCTGGTGGCATTTCGATGCTCATAGCGTGAGACAAAGAATTTTTGTGTCGGCGACCGTTAGATACTTCAACAGATTGACGGAGCGCCATTGCATCGATATTTGACGCCATCGCAAGGGGCGGTGATACAAAGTCCCCCTGTCAGCCGCGCGGAAGCTGGTTGGAAATGCGGCAGCGCAGGCGTCTGAGTCAGATTACATGAATGCGTGCCCTGAATGCGTGCCCAGGGAGAAGGATTGCGATCATTCGAAGGGTGTGCGACCGGGCGACCGTGCGACACACGGTAGGGGATCAAAGAGATCTGAGGTGACTTTGTTCTGGATTGCGTGCTCGGGGGAGGCCGACAAGGTTGGAGGCGAAGAGGCGAAGAGGCGGAAATGCGATTGTTGAATTGGATGATCGGACGGTGAAGCAACGAAAATATTTCTGACGGCCGCGGTTCGATGCCACAATTCTTCATATGTATCATATGTATAATATGATAATTCCCGCAAGCATCTCCTTTGTGAAGAGGTGAGTGTGATACCTTTCAGATACTTTGGCCATGCCTTGCCTTTTGCTATACTTTCTTTGTTAAGCACGCCGTCTAAAGTGAAAGTGGCGTATTATGAGAGCCTCAATTTTCAGGATCCAAGGGGGATCACGTAATATCACGCGATTGCCTCTGATCCCAAGATTTTCCCCAGGATTCATCTTCCGAACTCCAATGTCCGAAGGACGCAGTAGAGAAATGCTGGAATTGCTTATGGATTGTGGAATATTTACAATTGAAGATGTGATTAATGTCAGGCCATTCACTCATGATGCTTACCTCAGAGAAACCGTATATCTAGGAGATCCCTTCCTGGATTGCGGCTTGAAACATTCGGCACTTAACCTACTAGTATCCTACCTTACTAAGTAGTATACTACCTTACTAGTATACCACCTTTAGGATCCTTGTTCGCTTACCTGACTACCTGACTACTCGACTACCTACCTGACCACCTTAGTATCCCTGTTGACCCCCCGGAGCCACCCCCTAGTCGACGTTGCCCCCCCGCAATTGTGACTTTCTTGGGGACCCCAATGAGGCGACTGAGGGCGGCCTCCCTTGTGACTTGTGGGGTACCCCGAGGAAGGACATGTGCAGTTGCAGAGCCTCATTTCTTCTCATCCACGTGTAGCATAAGGTCACTGTTTCACTTTTTGAGCCATGCTACGAGATCTTGCCATCGTGTGTTCCAGATGAAGGTCATCTTGGGTTGGGAGATCACGCAATCGGCATGGCGTCGGGACTGATTGATGTAAACAGCAATGCCTTCCTCTCCGTCAACTTCCGCTGAAAGAGTGCCCTCCTGCTCCAAAGAATGGAGATTTCATGAGACTGGTTGTCCGTGCGAATGGTCTGAGGTGTACAGACCTTGGGGTGTTCATCCCGTGCATTTCGGTGACAAATTGGAAGATCCCTGGTATCGAATAATCAGAAAGCTTGGAAGTGGATCGCTCGCTGCGGTATGGCTGGCAGTGGACGAAGTGTAGGCTGTTGGAATTGGTATGTATTTCGTAAGAGTAACAGACAGTTAGGATTATGCGATATGTTAGGTTGAAGAGAATGATTGCCACATAGTCAACTATAGCCAATGCCTCTCTGAGGCATCCAGCTGTCATTGGATCGCATTAACTTAGCTAGTCTGGGGAATGCCGACACACCGACATCTACCCCCATAGCCAAAACTCAAATCGTGGTATGGAGCAGGGCAATAGCAACTTGAGAAAACAGTGATACACATTAAAATACTTAGGCTCCGCATCTCAAGAATTCATCTACAACCACGAGATTGAATGATTCTGTAAAGGGAGGATTTAGTTGCTGTTGTTTGCTGGTCGGTTTCTGACATGCGGAGGAGAGGGGAAGTAGAATTCTTGCGCTGGGTGGGAGAGCTCACTTTTGTGAGGTCTGGGCTCTTATATATATAAGGATTGTAAAGGGGAAAGCTCTCGGTGCTCTGACAACAAAATATTTATAACGGTTGGAATTCTCTTGCTTGACAGGGACCCAGTGCTACAACTTTCAACAGCTTGTGGAATGTGTGGGAATGGCTTTGGAGCTGCGGAGGACGAGAACGACAAGCAAGAAGAGTCACCTAATGTAGTGGCGTCATTCTTTCGTTCTCTTTCACCTAGTATCTGCCCCTTTTCAAACAACACTCATACCACCGCTTAACAGTAAGCTCTCCATGGTCATCCCGCTCCATAGAATAGCAATGGAGCTGTTCTGATACCGTCAAGAACCACAGATGTAGCGAAATATTTGACCGAAATAGGCCACAAACTCATCCACCATCTTTTACAATCTCCCCCTTTCTTCCTTATCCCCTCGTCCGCGTACTGATCTTCCCCCAAATCGACCTCTTCACCTCTGCCATCTTGCTTCCCGCCGCCTCCTTAACCTGCGCGCCCGCAACCCTATCCTCCAAGACAAGGTCCTCCAAGAAATCCAGCAACCCCGGTTCCTTCACCTTTGCTACCACCTCCACATCAACCATATAATACTTGCTCGCCCTGTAAAATAGACTATCTATCTTCACGCTCACATGATGGTTCTGCAACTTAATCCAACCACCAGAATCAGGATCACGGGCCTGGAAATAAGAATAGAAACTCTCGAATTGGTTTTGAGAGTCGATATCTAGATCGGATAAAGCGGCAGCGTTATAACCGACACGAAAATCGATCGAGGAACCTAGCATGACTGCCAACTGTTCGCCATCGGGAACGTGTTCGAGGATCATGGCTAGAGTGAGTTGGTGTGCGCCTCTTGCTATGCTGAATGTCGAGCGGCTTGAGAAAAAGTTCTGCGAAGTGGAGATGCGTGACGTTGTTAGGCGGGGTGGGGCGGGTTTTGATTTTTCGTCTGGGGAGAAGATGAGAGCGACTACTCGGTACTCTTCTGGGGTTGGTATGTTTCGGAGTTGGAAGATGTGGCGTGGAAAAGGCCGTTGGTCATCGACGGGATCGTGAATGACTTGGCGAATATAAATCGTCTGCATAGCCCCCAGCTCGCGGACCTGGGTTAAGCGGCCGATCCGTGTGCGGGCATATTGATCCGACTCTTCTGACAGTTTTTGGAGGTAGACGGCAAGGAAACTAAAGTCTGGGTAAGTTGGTGGTACGGGGCAGTCTAAGGCGGCGACCCAAGTGTTGTCGTTGAGGCGGGAGAGGGGAAGCTCGGTACTGAGGCCCCGGTTTGTCATTTGGAAGGGCCGGCGGGGCTCATAGTCTTCGTATGGCATTATTTTGCTTGAGTTTTTAAAGGCGGACGGGGAGTCGGCAAGCAAGCCGTGTTTGTTGGAGTCGGGGGCGCTGTTGAGTGTCCAGGCAAAGAGGGATTGATCGTCGGACTGCTTCATGATTTCTTCTTGGAGTCGTAAGTATGCTCTAACGCTCCCCTCTCCGTAGGGCATTGGCATGTTGACGGAAAAGATACCCATCAAACAATATGCGAGATCTTCCGGGCGCGTCGTCTTCCTATCAGCCGCCCACGACATCCTTTTAGCTATACTCGCCAAATTTAATCTCTGGGGATCCTCCAAAATATCCTTATCAATCCCTGTTATACTAGAAAGAGCGCCGCGCAACTCCCACTTATTGCCAATGATCGTCCAATCCTTAGCAAAGAAGATCATTTTAACAGGAGCAAGTAGTTCTTGCAACGTCCATCCTCGTTTGAACCATGCAGCATTCGCCAGGTGATTTCTGAACTCCACACTCTGGATATCCGTGTCCGTACTTGCGTCAATGTCGGCCAGGTAGGCGTAGCAGATGTCTGCTCGTTCATACCACACGTACATGGAGTTGATCGCTTCGCTCAACTCTGCACTGCTACTCTTGTCGATACAACAATTGTCGATCCAGATGCAACTGTAGTCATCGGCCGCTGCTCGACGACAAGCGAATTTGACTTTGTCGAACGCGGGTTTGCTTTCAGGGTTACCATTGACGAGGTCTGCGAAGATGACCTCGTCTTTGCCCCAGGTGTGGGAGAAGATCGCATATTTGGAAGATTGCTTCTCACGCTCAGGAAGGAGGTCAATGGTGTCTGTTTTGAGAAGGCGCATGTCAAAAGAGGCCCTAGATAACAGGGCTTATAGCGATTTGAAATTGCATGGAGCGAGGAGTAATAGAGTCTTTTCATAATGAGAGCTAAGATAGCGAGAGGTGAGTGTGTGCATTGCAGATCCTTGTATGAAACCTAGAATGTTTGGTGGAGATCTGCAGGAATTACGTGCAAGGCTGAGTAGACAGCTGCGGACCGGGCCAATCAAAGTCCAAATAGCAATGGCAAAGTTTGGGGGCTATGTGTATAATCCCTGTGAATATCTGCAATCTTGGCGGAGAGTATGTCAAATAGCCAGGCAGCCACCTATAGACGTGGTCAAAACCCTGGCGTCAACCTACATCCTTGTGCCTCGTTCTAAATGAAACTCAAGCCTGGGGAGCCGACTTCCCTATAAGGCCTAAGAGTAAGAGGCGCTTCAACTGCAGTGTAGCACAGCCTATTGCTAGGTAGCAGTTTTCGTCCCCCCTCCATTTCGTTCTCGCGCCGGTCAAAGTAGATAAACGTTGATGTTCCATGTTGCGAATTTAAAAAGACACGAATTCTCACATTACCTTGTGAACGAAAATCATTAAGATTCCTGCTGCCACAAAAGATCATTCATCTGCAAATCTAAGAAACAGCACTCGCAATGGCGACAAACCAGCAGCACACGGAAAGCGTCCCATTACAAGAAGGCTCGACAATAGATGGGATCCCAAAAGTAAGCCCACTCGGGTCAGACGAAGAAACAAGCTGGACGGTTGCTCAAGATTCAAGCAAGGAAATGTTAATATACTGCACCACACAAAATGCAAAGCTAATGATAATCAGCCCAAATTCCGCTGTAGACGCACTATCAAAGAATGCCGCACCCAAAATAGACCCTTCACCTGGCCCAGCAATGGTCACGCCTCTCAAGCAGCTCCAAAGAGAACCGAAATGGGTAGATTGCCCATTCTGCAAGCGAATGGCGAAGACCAAAGTACAACACAAAGAAGAAAGGGAAGAGCCATCTGGGTACGTTCAGCGAGTGAAGAATATCTCCAAAAATTGACCTCAGGCAGGGCAATGATGTGCGTGGTCTGTCTGGTGTGCTGTCCCTTGCTGCTTTGCCTTCCGCAAATGATGAACAAGACGGAAAGTTGGATCCACACATGCAGTAACTGTAACGCTGTAGTGGCTATTCGCGGGCAGCTCGGGCAGATCGAGGTCAAGGAGCCGTTGCCGTCGAAGGAGGTTCCCTCTAAGTACGGCGCCGCGAATGATGTGTCGTTATGAGCGCGTGAATGGAAGGTTAGTCCTGACGTCCGCGGTCTGCTAGAGCGGCTTGACGACAAAGGCTGTTTCCACCAGCCTCACAAGCTTTTTGTCACGGAGCAGGTAAATCACGTGTTACGAGCACGTGACACGCTTAGCGAAGCTCTCTATAAATACTCTCGTTTCACTCGAGCACCACTTAGTTCCGTAGAATATTATCACATACTTCACTTCATTTGCAAGAGCACTATAATACGTG
>Ga0182030_10005640_pt1 | contig 26506 bp, 19 predicted proteins | sample 812S3MmetaG_FD_121299 | JGI IMG/M metagenome (GOLD analysis project Ga0182030, IMG submission 121299) | Permafrost microbial communities from Stordalen Mire, Sweden - 812S3M metaG (Illumina Assembly) | ecosystem: Environmental > Terrestrial > Soil > Wetlands > Permafrost | place: Sweden...
ATCCCAAGGGTAATACCCAACTGTCGATCTTTGTACAATGCCTAAGTTGCTGATTTGTCATACTTTATGCATTCAGCTTTCCGAATTCCTAAACGGCATTGGTTCTAGGCATGCCCCCTTTACTCAGCGCTGGTTTTGCTAGTAATGGCTGACTATTTTCCGGCTTTCGGGGGGCTCGCTTTTCGATCGTACTCCGAACGAACTGCCTCAAGAGCCTGGTAAAGTCCGTTGCTGAGGGTAGGATTACCCGGCGTGAAGATCATGGACTCCGCTGTGACTGGCAACGGTTTCCCGCCCCAATACCTCGCCGCCGCTCGGAGGGCAGGCTGGCCGAGTAGGGCATCCCGGTTCGTCGTGAAGTCAAGACCGTCAAGGACCGCCACAAGCTGGAACATGCAGTCATCAGCCAACCTCTGACGGGCCGATTTGACATCCCCTCGGTCCAAGTCCTTCAGGACGTTGATGATGAGAAACACCTCCGACGTGCGTTGCCGAAGTTCCGCCGGTCCCAATTTGCTTCGGCTCCCTTCGCCTGCCGACGTTGACCAGACGGCCAGCGCCGTCAAGGCCAGGAGGCACGCGAGCAGGAGAGCGGATCCGGGACGCCTCGTGAATTGTGCGATGAGGGGAGGGAGTTCCGTTCGATCGCCTGGCGGCTGCCCGCCCCCGGCAGCCGTGGCGTCGGGCTTAGCGTGTTGAGGAATTGGCATGTTCACTTTTCTACAGGTTCGAGTTTTCCAGATTTGGCAGCACACATGACGCCTTCATCCGGCAGTCGTCCGTGCATTTCTTGAGCTCTTTGGGGTGGTCGCCGCCGGACATCGCGGCGAAGCCAATTTTATTCCCGCCACCAGGTTCAGCTCCGGCGTTTCCACCGGGACGTGGTAGTGGTTGATCATGAGCGCAAAAGCGTGGATCTGCCAACCCGTTGTGGCACAGGCTTCGCCCGGGGTCGCCAGCCAGGGCCGCCGATCCTGCCCATCCGGGAACACGATGCCCCCGTGGTTGCCACGGGCCAAGACGCCTGCCCCGCCAAAGCTTCGCGCGAAGGCGGAGGGGATACCGCGCCCGGAAACTGGATGCGCAAGGGCCTTGCCATCGGGGGTGAGTGTGCCCCTCCCCACCCCCGCCGACAAGGATCGTTGTGTCACTATTCCAGGCCTGCCCCCCTTTACCCGGGCCCGGCTGAGGTCCCGGAGGAGCGAGACGAGGCTTGATCCAGCCGGCGGACGGCTGGGGACGAGACGTCCCCGCCCCTATCGCGCGGCCGACCGGATTGGTCGCAACCTGGGATTGGCCCGCCGCCCCGTTTCTGCTACTCCTTCCCGGTGTCTGATCTGAACGACCGTGCGGTTGGCGGGCGGAGGGTGTCTGCGGGCGCGTCCCGGCAAGTGCCCTCCCGCTTAAGGCTCCTCGCTGGGTTGGCGGCAGGAACCGCGCTGCTTGCCTCCTGCGAGCAGCGCTCCGTACCGGAAGGGATCGAGGTCCATTTTGCTCCGGGTGGCGCGCCGACGGATGCGGTGGTGCACGCCATCGACCACGCCACCAATCAGATCCTCGTTCAAGCCTACAGTTTTACCTCCGCCCCCATCGCGCAGGCCTTGGTGGAAGCCCATCGCCGCGGGATCAAGGCCCGGGTCATCCTGGACGCCGCCCAAAGCACCGAGAAATACTCCGAGGCCGACTTCCTCGCACACCACGGGATTTCAACCCTGATCGACGCGCGCCATGCCATCGCCCACAACAAGGTGATCATCATCGACGGCTACGCGGTGATCACCGGCTCGTTCAACTTCACGATGGCGGCGGAGGAGAAGAACGCCGAGAACCTGTTGATCATCAATGACCCGGTGCTGGCCTCGCGCTACACGGACAATTGGCGCGCCCACGCGGCCCATGCCGATCCCTACAGCCGCACCCGGCGGAAGGAGCCGGGCTCTCCGCGGCGGACATTGGATTGAGGCCACGCTCCCCGCGGGTGGCGGTGCTGCGGCCGCGCCGTCAGACGGGCCCCGCCGAGGGACGGTAAACCTCCGGTTTCAGGATGCCGATGAACGGCAGGTTGCGGTAGCGGTCCGCGTAATCGAGGCCGTACCCGACCACGAACAGGTCGGGGATTCGGAACCCGACATAGTCCGCCTCGATGGGCTGGACCCGGCGGGCCGGTTTGTCGAGCAGCACGCAGGTCTTGAGCCGGCGCGGCGAGAGCAACTCGAGCCTCGCCCGCACCCGGGACAGGGTCTTGCCCGTGTCGAGAATGTCGTCGAGCAGCAGGACGTCACGGCCCCGGATGTCCATCCGCAAGTCCTTCGTCAGCACCAATTCGCCGGATTCCGTACCCTGGCCATAGCTCGACGCCCCCATGAAATCCAGCCGGAGCGGAAACTGGAGCCGCCGGGTCAGGTCGGCGAGGAACATGTACGTGCCGTTCAGCAGGGAAACGAGCACGGTTTCCGGGCCGCCAAAATCGCGCTGGATTTCCTCCGCCATGGCCCCGATCCGCCGCGCCAACTGGCGCTCGGTGATCAGCAGGGCTGCCACATCCCCCTGCCACGGAGCCGGGACGCGGGCGCGGGAGGCCCGGACAGCGATCGGTTTGGATCCACTCATGGCGGGCCACGATAAGCGCGCGCGGCCGGGGAAAAAAGCTTTTCTTGGGGCCCATTCTGTGGCATGGTAAGGGATCGACATCACAGTCTAGGTTATGAGCAATAAGACGCAACTCAGGGTTCTCGCTGGTGCCGCACTGCTTTCGGCTTTCGTCGCGTCCGCCATGGACACGCCAGCGCCTGCTCCGGCACCCCAAGCTCCCGCCGCCACGACTCTGGAGGGGCCGAAAATCCACTTCGATTCCACCATCTTCGACTTCGGCCGCGCCATGTCGGGGGAGGCGGTCAAACACGACTTCTACTTCACGAACGTCGGCACCACCGATCTGGTGGTCAGCAATGTCGCCCCGCAGTGCGGCTGCACCGCGGCCGGCCAGTGGACCCACGAGGTGCACCCCGGCGGCACCGGCGTCATCCCGATCCAGTTCAACACCGCCAATTACAACAGCCCGGTGACGAAGGTCATCACGGTCACCTCGAACGACAAATCCCAGCAACTCGTGCCCCTCCAGCTCAAGGGCACGGTCTGGAAGCCGGTCTCGGTGACGCCGCAGGTCGCGGTGATCAACGTCCGATCCGAGGTCCCGTTCGCCCAGACGGTCGCCCGCATCACGAACAGCCTGGATGAGATGCTCTGGCTCTCTCCGCCCGAGTCGAACCATAAGGCGTTCGGGGCCGAGATCCGCACCAACGTGCCGGGCCGCGAGTACTTGCTCGTGATCTCGAACAACTACCTGCTGCCCCCGGGGGCGGTGCAAGGCCAGATCACGATGAAGACCTCGCTCACGAACATCCCGACCATCCAGGTCCTCGCCTATGCCAACATGCAGGCCGCGCTGACCATCTCGCCGCCCCAGCTCATGCTGCCCCCCGCCCCCATCCCCACGAACCAGTGCGTGCGCTACATCACGATCATCAACAACAGCACCAACCCGCTGACCCTCTCCGAGACTTCCATCAACGCGACCAACGTCAGCCTTTCCGTGCAGCCCTTGCAGGCGGGCAAGTACTACACCGTCACCATGACCTTCCCGCCCGACTTCAGCCTCGAGCCGGGACAGACCGTGGCGTTCTCCACCCGGACCAGTTCCCCGCAGTTCGAGAAGGTCACTGTCCCCGTTTACCAGACCCCCAAGACCGCCCCGCAGGCGCGGGTAGCCAACCAGCGACCCACCATGCCGGCGCCGCCCGGGGCCGCGGTGCTCCGCCGCCCTCCGCCGTCGGCCCCGCGCCCGCTCCAGCCTCCCCCCATCGCACCCGCCCCCTCGGCGGCTCCGGTAACCAAAACGCCCGAACCCTCCGCCGCAGCCGCCGCTCCTCCGGTCCCCCCATCGCAATGACCCCTTGACCGCCCGGTACCCCCGCGCGGGACACCCTTCCGGCCGCCCGAAGGGAGACGTCCCGGCTCTGGAACCGCCCAGGACAGAAGGTGCCGCCCACCCCGGGAAACCGACCCTCGCCCATGCTGAAACACGTGTTCATCGAGGGGTTCTGCGTGGTGGTGGCCGGAACCCTCTTTGCCGCGCTGGCGAACGCGGTCTCTCCCCGCGGCCTCAACCTCGGACGCGATTACTTCCACCTCGCCGCGTCGGGCCCCGGGAAGGCCAACCAGCCGGCCCCCTCCCCCTCCCCGGCCCCGCCCCCGACCTACGCCAACGCCGCGTTCGCCGCCCTGGCTGAGACCTTGCGCGCCTCAGGCTTGCGCCTGGTGGATCGCGCCGAAGCACGACGGCTGTTCCTTGACCCGCGCAAGGCCCAGGATCTGGTGGTTTTCATCGACGCCCGTCCCGAGGACCAATTTCTCGAGGGACACATCCCCGGTGCCTTTGATTTTGACAACTACCATCAGGAGAAAGCGCTCGGCACCGTGGTGCCCGCCTGCCAGGCGGCCTGGGAGATCGTCGTCTATTGCCACGGCGGGGACTGCGAGGAGAGCAAATTCGCCGCCCTCACCCTGCGGGACTACCTCACCGGGCCCTCGCGGACCAACCTGATGATTTACGCGGGCGGCATCACCGAGTGGGTTGCGGCTGGCGAGCCGGTCGAGACCGGCGCGCGGAACAGCGGGCAAATGGCGGCAACCCCGCCACCAGCCAAAACCGGGCCGTAGCTCTCATGTCCCCGCCAGCAGTTCCCGTTTTGAAGCGGGGCGGGCACCCCGCCGCACCGCAGTCTTCCATACGAATTCCTGACGCGCGGGCCGGACTTTGTCCGGGCGCCGCCGGTGCAACGGACGCCTGCCGACTTGGAAGTCGGCGACACGGCAGACTTGGAAGTCTGCGCTACGGGGGCGGCGACGTCCCAAGCGGTAGCGCAGATTTCCAAATCTGCTGTGTCGCAGGTTTCCCAACCTGCCCGGCGTGCGGGGTTTCGACGCGCCCAGCGCTTCCGCGGCCTTCCCCACTCCTGTCAGGTCCAAAATGACAATTGCTGTGTCCCCACCCACTCCCGCCCGCCCCTCGCACCCCGCCGTGGAAGCCGCTGCCGCCGCCGCCCGCTGGGCGCTCGGGGTGGTCTTCATCTACATGGGCATGGTGAAAGCGCTCCACCCCGAACCCTTCATTGGCTTGGTGCGCCAGTACGAGGTCATCCACACTCCTTGGCTGCTGAATGTGGTGAGCGCTTTCCTGCCGTGGTTCGAAGTCTTCTGCGGCATCCTCCTGATCGCCGGAGCGGCGGTGCGCGGTGCCGCCGCCTCGCTGCTGCTCATGCTCATCCCGTTCACCTTCCTGATCTGGCGCCGGGGGGGCGTGCTGGCGGGCGCCAAGGCCGTCGCCTTGTGCGCGGTGAAATTCGACTGCGGCTGCGGCAACGGCGAAGTCTGGGTCTGCCACAAACTGGCGGAAAACACGGTGCTCATCCTGCTGACGATCTGGATACTCTCCCGCCGCGACGGAAAATGGAGCGCCCGCTTTTCCCTCTTCCCCGCCCCGCCGAGGTAAACGCCTGCCATGAAGTACCGCACCCTTGGCCGCACCGGCCTCCAGGTCTCCGTCATCGGGCTCGGCACCTGGCAGTTTGGCGGCGAATGGGGCCGCGAGTTCTCCGCCGCGGATGCCGATGCGATCCTCGATGCCGCGGCGGCCCAGGGCATCAACCTGATCGACACCGCCGAGTGCTATGGCGACCACGTCTCGGAACGGCTGATCGGTGATTATCTGGCGCGCCACGACCGCTCGCGCTGGGTGGTGGCCACCAAGTTCGGCCACCATTTCCGCGGGTTCATGGATCGCAGCGACCATTTCGGGCCGGCGGAGGTCGCCGCCCAGTTGGATGACTCGCTACGGGCGTTGCGCGTGGAGACCATTGATCTCTACCAATTCCACTCCGGAGCCGACGCGCTTTTCCAGAATGACGAACTGTGGGCCATGCTCGAGCGACAGCGTCGCGCGGGCAAGATCGGCCACCTGGGGGTGTCGATCCTTGGGAAGGGCAGCGAAATGCAAGCCCGCGAGGCCCGCGCCCGGGGGGCAGAGGTGCTCCAGGTGGTTTATAACCGGCTCGATCGGCGCCCCGAGCAGCTCTATTTCCCGCCGGCCGCACAGGATTGTCTCGGCATCCTGGCCCGGGTCCCCTTGGCGAGCGGTCTTCTCACGGGAAAGTACCGCCCCGGAGCCAGGTTCCCCGTCAACGATGTGCGCGCCAATTTCGACTCCGCGAAGATGGATCGCGACCTAATCGAGGTGGACCGCCTGCGCTCCTCGGAGGTGCCGGCCGGGGTGCCGATGGAGGCATGGGCGCTGGCTTGGTGCCTGAGGAACCCGCTGGTCTCGGCGGTGATCCCCGGCTGCAAGGACCCGGCCCAAGTCGCCGCCAACGCCCGCGCCGCGGAGCTGGTCTGATCACTCCGGCCGCGCCACCGCCACCACCAACGCCTGGGGCGTAAGATACTTCCGCGCGGCCGCCACCACCTGCTCACGGGTGACCGCCTCGTAGCGGGCATCCTCCGTGCGGCCGAAGTCGTACCCCAAGCCGTACAGTTCCTCCAAGGCGGCGGAAACTGCCACTCCGCCAAGGTCCTGCCGCGCAATCTTCCGCTGGCCCAGGATCTTGGCCTTCGAGCGGGCGAGTTCCTCGGCCGAGATCCCCTCTGACCGCAGCAGGGCCACCTCCGCCATCATTTCTTCCTCCACTCGTGCGAGGTCGGCCGGCGTGGTTCCCGCGTAGAACGAGAAACAGCCGGCCGCCAGTCCGGTGAAGTTCTGCGCGCCGACGTAATACGCCAGGCCGAGCTGCTCCCGGATGCGGAGGAACAGGCGGGAGCCGAGGTCGCTACAGGTTTCCTGCAGGATTTCGAGCGGGTAACGATCGTCATCCGCCAGGCTGGCGCCCCGGAAGCCGATCACGATCACCCCTTGCTTCTTTTCGCGAAGCTCCGTCACATGCCGCACCTCGCGGCAGACCCCGGAGGGCTCCACCGTCGCGGTGGTGAGCCCGGGGCCGCCCGGCGCCCACGCACCAAAGCGGGCCTCCACCGCTGCTTGCACCACCGCCGGGTCGATGTCGCCATACACTGCCAGCACGGCGTTGTTGGGCACCGCCCAACGCCGGTGAAAAGCGCGGAGAGCCTCCGCGCCCAGGCGTCCCACGCTCTCCTCGGTTCCAGAGGTGTCCAACCCGTAGCCCCGGGCCCCGAACAGCGCCGCCCGCATCGCCTTGGCGGCGCTCTGGAGCAGGTGATCCCGCTGTGAGCGAAGGCCCGCGAGTTGGATCTCCCGCTCGCGCTCGATCGCCGCGGCCGGAAACACCGGGTTGAGGACCACATCCGCCAAGAGTTCCAGACCGGTGGTGAAATCCCCGGCCATCACCTCGGCGTTCACTCCGAAGCTGTTGTTGCCGCCGTAGGTGTCCAGACTCCCCCCCAGCGACTCGATCTGGGTCGCGATCTCCTCCGCCGTGCGCGTGGTGGTCCCCTTGGGCAGCAGCCGCGCCATGAACTGCGTGATCCCGCTGTCCTCTACGGTTTCCGCCAGCACCCCACCGGTGAACACCATCCGGTACTCCACGAACGGGAGCCGGTGATCCTCCTTGAGCAGCAGGCGGAGGCCATTCGGCAGATCGATCTTGCGCACCGGTGCCTCCGCGGCGGCGGGCGGGGCGGCCAAGGTGGCCGGCCGCTGCCCCTCGGGCAGGAGGGCGTAAGTGGTCCGGTTTGTGGCCAACAGATAGCGCTGCGCCACGGCGAGGAGATCCGCAGCGGTCACCCGCCGCGCCGCCGCCAGGTAACGCTCGGAGAACCCCAGGTCGTTGGCGGCCAGCCAGCAAGCGCCCAAGTCCTGCGCCTGGCCCTGCATGGTCTTCCGCGCGGAGAGTGAGCCGGCGACAAACTGCTTGATCGCCTTGCGGATCTCGGCCTCCGCGACCGGCTCACTGCGGACCCGCTCGACCTCCGCCAGCACCGCCTCCCGTGCCGCGGGGAACTTCCCGGGCTCGACAACCGCGCTGACCCCGAACAGCCCCTGCCCGCCCGGACTGTAGGTCCAGGCATCCACGGAGACGGCCACCCCCTGCCGCTCGCGAACCGACTGGTAAAGGCGCGAGCTGCGGCCGTTGCCCAGGATGGCAGCCAGCACATCGAGCGCCGGGGCGTCGGGGTGGCGGAGGTCGGGAATGTGCCACGCCCAATGGCAATGGCCGAGCTCGATGGGAGCCTCCTCGATCACCTCGCGTGGCGCAGTCTGCGGCGGCTCCTCCGGCAGCATCACCGCCGCGATCGCCCGCGCCTTGGCACCCGCATAACCCGCGCTCACCCGTTGCACCACCTCCGCGGGCACAACGTCACCGGCCACGACGAAAAAGGTCTGGTTCGGGATGTACTTCTCCCGATAGTACCCGACGATGTCCTCCGGCTTCAGCTCGTTGAAGATGTCCGGGTAGCCAATGATCGTGTGGCGGCACGGGTTCCGTGTGTAGGCCGTCTCGAACAGACGGCGGCTCGCCCGCCGCGACGGGTCGTCCACGTTCATGTCCATCTCGCGCAGAATGACCTGCTTCTCCTTTTCCAGCTCCTCGGCGGGGAGTGTGGCGTTCCGCATGATGTCGCAGAGAATATCCACCGCCACGGTCCAGCCCGTCTCCGGCACATCAATGTGGTAAACGGTCCGGTCGAACGAGGTGAAGGCATTCATGTAGCCGCCCGCCTCCTGGACCTCCTGGTCGATCCGCGTGCCGGTCCGCGTCGTGGTCCCCTTGAACAACATGTGCTCCAGCACATGCGAAAGGCCCGCGCCCAGCCAGCGGCCCTCGTGGATGCTGCCGGTCGCGCACCACGCCTGCGCCGAGACCACGGGGGCGGAATGATCCTCCCGGACGATGATCACCAGACCGTTGTCGAGGGTGGTCAGATGCGTGCCGGGCGGAAGGGCGGGCGGTTCGAGATTCGGGGTGGCGGAAGCAGGCTGGTGGTCGGGCATGGAATCGGGCGGGTTGTCAGACAGTGATGAGGCCGGTCGGCGCGGGGACGCGGGGCCGGGGCAGGCGCCGGGAAAGGCGGTGCGGGAGCGGGGCAGAAAACGGACTCAAGTGGATCGGCGCGGGGGTCAGTTGTTCGTCGGGCTCGCGGGCGGCCCCGACGGGGCACGCTTGCTCGCGGGCAGGAACGGCTGCCGGAAGGCCTCGTCGAACGGGTAACCCTCCTGGAAGTCGGCCCGGCTGTCCTTCTCCGTCTTGGCCAGAATTCCGCTGTCGATCATGTTGAACACGATCTCTCCGAAGTCACCGCACTCGTGGATGCCCCACTCGTCAAACACCGTGAGCGTCATCGGGCCGAACAGGGAGAGGGCGTAATCGCGGATGCCGGTCAGGAGCTGCTGGCCCGTCACGTGCGTGATCCGGCCGTCGGGCCGGCCCGTCTTGCCGACGGCGCGCTGGGTGTGGTCCAGCGCCTCCCGCACAAACACGTACGCGTCCCGGGCGTAACGGGTGTCCCTCGTCCGGATTTGTTCAACTGCCTCATCAAATGTGTCTTCGGCCATACTAGGGTGAACCTGCTTGCGCCGCCGCCGGGGGTGGGTGCGCGGTCCGCCAAGCCTTCGCCGCCCAGCCGATCAGGAGCAGGCTGACAATCACGCAGAGGACCATCTGTTCCTGCCGTGTCAGACGATTCACCACGTCATCCATGCCATAAATGCGCGCCCTTTACAATAAGAATTCGGCATTCAACCGCCCGCCGCAGGCGGCGTCGCACCATCCTGGACCCCATGGTAAGGGCGATCGGACGCGTGGGCTGAAATCAGCGGAACGCCAACCCACTCAATGAGAAATGGTATAGACCAGGATGTTGATGAACATCGGGTAGGCCATCGGCATGGAGAACTTGTCGAAATAGCTCTCGTCGTCGCCCTCGTGCTCCCAGCCGTCACCGTAATGGTTGTTGTGGCAGAGCAGCGCGACCATCCGCTGGTGGTCATCGTAAAGCGCGTAGTAGTGCGGGTCGTGGTTTTTCTCGTCATACGGCCAGCCGGGATCGTAGGACTGGCCGGTTTGCGTGTAGGCGCCGACGCTCGGGATCTGCGGCTGCTTCTTGAAATCGTACACCGTGTGGAAAACGCGGTGATCCAAGGCCAGCTCCACCGGCTGGCGTCCGGGTAGTATCCGTTTGAACTGCTCCTGGACGTGATCCCACTGATCGTCCCCCCAAAAGTCGTCGGCCATCAAGAAGCCCCCGCGCAGCAGGTAGTTCCGGAGCGCGGCGACCTCTTCATCGGTGAGCACCGCGCGCCCGGCGGAGGCGAGATAGACAAAGGGCTGGGAGCCCAGGTCCTTCGGGGTGATGTCGATGAAGTTGAGCCCGGGCCGGACCTTGAGGCTGGTGACGTCGTGCAGGCGGAAAATGAGGTTGAGATCAGCCTCGGGCGCATCGTCGTCCCAGAGCCGCCCGCCGCCGAAACGCCAATCCCGGTCCGCTTGGAATTTGAGGCGGGCGAAGGTGAAGGTGTCCTCGCGGAATTCGGGATTGAGGGCCTTCTCCATTATCTCCTGCTCGCGCAGGCGGGCGGGGTTGCGGATTTCGAATCCGCGACGGAACCGCCCGCCACCACCGCGGAACTGGCCGTCGGCGGGCAGCAGCGCGAGCGACAGCAGGAGGGGCCCGAGCAGCCAGGCGACGTGGCGCGTTTTCATGGTTTTGTCTCGTACAAGCGGGCGATCTCACTTAGGATCGCCTCAATCTTCTGGTAATACTCCGCTTCGGCCAAGGCCGCCTTCCGAAGGCGGAGCGCCGCCAATTGGTCCTCCAACTGGTCGCGCCGGGCGCGCAGCGGGGTCGAAAGCTGGCGCTCGGCCGCGCCGGGGACCAGGAAGATCTGGTTGGCCCGCAGACCGTCGACGGCCTTGCCGCCCGCCGCGGGCTTGATCGCCCGCACGCCATGGAACCACGCGGCGGGTGTCCCCAAGCCGTCGCCATTGTCGTCCACCAGCATGTGCTCGGTGAGGACGCGGCCCTGCTCCTGGTAGAATTCCCCGACCTTCCGCGCGGCGGCGAGACAGGCCTCCAGCAGCGACGTCTGGCCGTCCCGATCGAGATCCGCCGCGGGGTCGGTCAGTTCGGCCGCCAGATAGTCGCCAAACCGGGTGGCGTTCAGCTCGTTGCCGCTGCGGGTCGCCGTCACGATTACGCGGCCGGGCGCCGAGAGGGGCGGCAGAAACGCGCCGCTGGCCGAGGCGCACTGGATCACGACCAGCGGACGCCGGCACGGCTTGAGCAGCGTGGCCAGGTTGGTCGCCGTCAGGTCGGGCCCGCGCAGGTTGAACTTGGCGGACCGGCCGTCATAGGTGCCGTGGCCGAGGAAGACGAGCCAGAGCTCGCCGTCCGGCCGGGCGACCTCCTCACCCAGGACCGCAGTGAGCCGCTGCAGGTCGTCCTCGGGCCGGTCCGCATCCTCCCCGACCACCCGGACCCGGAACCCGCCCGTCTGGGCCGCGGCCTTCCATCGCCCCGCGGCGGCTTGGAACGACGCGGCATAGGACGCCTCCCCCGGGGCGCCAATCACAAGCACCAGGGAGCGGGCTTGGTTGGTCTCCCCTGCCCTGCAGGAGAGGGCGGCCAGAAACCAGCCGAGCAATCCGCAGAGGACAGGCAACATGGCACGGGCGGCGGCGGCGGTCCTCATGCCAGACCCTTCCGGCGGCGCAAGCCCCATTCGGCCAGACAGCAGGCCAGCACGAAGAGGAAGATCTCCGCCTTGCGCCAGAGCGGTTCCGCGACGGTGTCGGTGATCGGCGCGTGGCGGTCCGGAAGCTGCTTGACGAAGGCCTTCAAACGGTCGAGCGGAATGACCGCGCCACCGGTGCGCCGGGCGAGGCTCTCCAGCAGGCCGCGGTTGGGCTTGAGCGAGCGGAACTCCTCAACCGCGGGATCAGCGACCCAGCCCGCCTGCGCCCGCCCCCCGAACCGCCCGTCGCTGGTGGTCACCACCGCCTCGACGGCATAGCCGCCCGAGGCACGGGCCACATAGGCTGCCTCGTAGCGGCCGGCCTCGGTGGCAGAGGGGTCCGCATCGATCTCCAGCGCCGCCTCGGCGGTCCCCGGGGCGGCTCGGGGCCCGGGTGCCGCGCCCACCGGGCGGATCGTGAGGCGCGCCGTGGCGTTGTCCAGCGGCTTGTACTCTTCGTCGCGCGCCTTGACGACCAGGCGAAACTGGGCCGGGTCGGACGCGGGCTGAACCTCGATCCCAACGCGAGTGGGGACATCCGAGACGAGCCGGCGAATCAGTTGGCGCCAGCTCTTGGCGAGGTCTTTCTCGGCCGCCTCGCTGGCGAGCCCCCAACGCCAAAGATCCCCCACCATCATGGTCGCCACCGTGCCGAGCCCGAACTTCTGCACCGCCAAGGCTGGGTAGGAGTGGTTGTCGCCGTCAGTCACCGTCGCCAGCAGGCTGGCCCCGGGTTTGCATTCCCGAATCGGGTTCAGGACCTGGAACGGCGGCATGCCGGCGATGCGCTCCCGCTCCTCGGTCTCGGTGGCCCGCAGGCGGACCCACGGCTCCAGCCAGCCCTCGCGGGTCAGGTCCCATTTGAGCAGGGCGGGCAACTTCACGTCCGCGGGACGGTCGAGGTAAACGGGAAGCATCGGGGCGATGGCGGTGCGATCATAGCCGCCCTCCCGGAACGACTCCGCGCCGCCCAGCATCAGGAAGCCCCCGCCCCGCTCGGCGACGAACCGGCGGAGTAGCAGCATCTGCTCGTGGGTGAGAAACCCAGCCTCGAGGCGGTCAAACACCACCGCGTCATAGGCAAACAAGTCGGCGGCGGACTGGGGAAACCCGCCGCGCAGCTCGAAGCCGTCGCTCGTGTTGAGCCGGATCATCACCGGCTGGTCGTAACGGATGGCCTCTTCGTTGGTGTCGCCAAACCCGCGAAAGAGCGGGTTCGCGGCCTCACCCGATCGGCCCTTGAACTCGAACTTCGGCTCGCGCCGCGCGATCCGCAGGAGCGTGACCATGCGCACCTGCGGTTCGTCGCCGAGGGCGCGGTTGAGGAACTTGTACTCCCAGTCCGGCCGACCCGCCACGCAAAGCACGCGGAAGATCTCGCGGCCGCGGTCCACCACAAACAGCCGTCGGTTGTTGACCAAAGTCGCCTCCTGGGAACCCTCGGCCGGACGGCCCGCCTCACTGGCCAACCGGCTCTCGACCTCATAGTAGTGCAGGCCGGCCTTGCCGGGTTGGAGCGGGAAGCGGAAGGCGAGCTCGGCGGCGGCGCCGTCGATCCGCCGGGCGGCGGCGGCCACCTGGTTGGTAAGCACTGCCGGCATCGTCAGGGTGTTGCTCAGCCCAGATGCCGTGGGGACATAGCCGATTTCGTTGACCACGGTGCGCAGGTTCTCGCCGTCGAAACCAATGGCGCTCACGGCTGCCTGGACGGTGACCGGCGCATCCTCAAAAGCGGTTTGGTTCACCGCCAGCTTCGCCAGGCTCACGTCGCGCAGTCCCTCGTCGCCCCCGGTCACCACCGGATAGATCGGAGGGCACCCGTCGAGCGGAGGCAGTTCGCCGCCGAGATCGGTGGCATTGCCGTCGCTGAAAAGGAGCACGCCCGCCACCGCTTGGCCCCGCCACCGTTCCACGCCGGCACGCAACGCGGCGCCCAGCGCGGAGGCGGGGCCTGCGAAAGTGAGGTCATGAAAGTCCGCCGAACCCTGCAAACGCGAGTCAAAGAGGTAACGCCGGACTTGAAACTCCCGTTCGAGGTCGCCCACCCACCCGGCGGGGTCGTCCACCAACTCGCGTCGCAGCGACTCGCCCCGGGTCAATTTGGCGCCGGGATCGCGCAGCGCCATGCTCTGGCTGTTGTCCGCCACGACCGCGAAGACGTTCGCCCCGCGGCGCGCCCGCTGGGTCACGCGCAACGGCTCGAGGAGGCAGAGGGCCAGCGCCGCGAGACCGGCGAACTTGAGCAAGCCGCACACGACCCGCACCCACCCCTCGACCGGCGCGCGACGCCACGACCAGACCAGGAACAGCGCCAGGCCGGCCAACCCGGCCAGGCAGGGCGCCAGCCAGGCGGAACGCGCGAACACGATCATCGCGGGGCCACTCATGAGGGGAACCCCGATGCCAAGGCGCCGGGAAGCGCCACGGGGCCGCCCGGGCGGTCTGCCGGGTTTCGGTGGGACGTCACCTGGCCCACCGCCCCACCGGACAAATTGAAGAGGTCCAGTGGTCTCATGGCTCGCCGCCCAGCTTCTCGTAGTATTGCCGGACGAGGTCCGCGTATTTCTCCTGCACTGGGTCGCGATCCAAGGGGACGAGGCTCTGTTCCCCGCGGGCGCGGGACAACTCCTGCGCCACCCAGTCGCGGGCCCGGGCCAAAGGCCCGAGCACCTGGGTGGACATTTCCGCTCCGGAGGGCCGGCTGCCGGATTGACGGAAGGCCCGGCGGTAGGCTCCCACCCGCTCGCGCACCGTGGCCAACTGCTGCCGGAGGTCGGGCGAGTCGAGCGCCTGCTCGACATCGCGCATCCGCTCGGTCCAATCGACAAAATCCGCACCGGTGATCGGCCCGTTGATCCCTCCGCCACCCCGGCCTCCGCCCTGGGGGCTGCCGAGGTTGCGGGCGATCTCGGTCAGGCGATCCACGCCCCCCTCCGGGCCGCGTGAATCTCCCCCGGCGCCACTCCCCGGGTTCTGTCCGCGCTCTTCGCCTTGGCCGCCGTCGGTTCCGCCGGAACGGTTCCCCCGGCCCTGCCCAGGTGTGCGGCCGGGCTGGTTGCCCGCTCCCGGTGCGCCGTTGGCGGCCGTTTCGCTCCCCGGGGAACCGTCGCCCGGCTCGCCTTCCCCTGGCTTGCGATCGGCGCCGGCGGGAGACTGTCCGCCCCCCGGCTGTCCCGCCCGCGCGGTCGCGTTGGTCCGGCCGCCCTGCCCGCCCCCGGCGGCCTGGGCCTGCGCGCGCTCGCCGCCGCTCCGCTCTGCCCGGGCCGCGGCGGGCCCTTGGTTGGTCCCCCGGCCCGCGCCCCCCGCCCGAGCCATCCCGTTCGTGCCACCGGGCCCCGCGGCACCCGGGTCGCCGGCATCGGCGGCGAGCTGGCGGGCCAGATCCTCCAGTTCCTTCTGCGCAAACCGCAGCGAACCAGCCTCGCTCCCCAGCACTCGTTCGGCGGCCTTCTCCACGCCCTGCCGCAGGTTCTCCACCTGCCGCCGCGCGGTACCTTCCGCCTGCTCGGCCTGGGGGAGAAAGCCGCGTTCCAGTAGCCGCTGGCTCAACTCCATCTGGTTGTCGGGGCGGGCCTGATCAGTCTGGCGGATCAGGTCGTAGAGCTGCTTGGAAAGCAACGGCTCGGCGGTCTCCGCCTGCTCCGTGACCGCGCGCATGCCCCCGAGGAGGTTGGTCAGCGCGTTCTGCTGGTCGGCCAGTTGCCGCGCCAGCGCCTGCCGCGGGGCGCTGTCATCGAGGGTCTTCTGGCCGGGCTTGCTGAGATCTCCGAGGCCGCGGGCGATCTCGCCTTCGCGGTTTGCGAGCTCGCGCGCCTGTCCGCGCAACTGGCGCATCTGATCGGAGAACTGGCTGGAGACCCCTTTGCGCAAGTTCTCTCGCGCGCTCTGGAGCCCTTCTTCGGCGCGTGCGCCCGAGGCGAGCGCGTCGGAAACAGCCTCCTTCTCCAGCTTTTCGGCGGCGCGCTGGATGTCGGACCGCGTCTGCTCGAGCTGCTGCCGGGCGGAAGCCTGGGCCGCGGGGTCACCCGATTGCTCCAGTTTTTGGCGCGTCTCGTCCACGTCCCCGAGCATCTGCCGCTCCTCGTCGCGCAGCCGTTTTAACTGGCGTTGGATCTCCTCCCGTTCCTTGGGTGTCGGCGCCTCCTGGAGGGCGGCTTGGAGGTCGCGCAGACGCTCGTTGAGATCCTGCTGGCGGCGCGCGAGCTGCTTGAGGCGGTCGACCGTCTCGGACTGCTCGCGCTGCTGGGGGGTGGCCGCGGCGGAGGCTTGGCGCTCGGTTTCGTAGCGGTTTTCCTCGCCCTGCAATTCCATCTGGTCGAGTTCCTCGCGGCCCGGCTCGCCGGCGCTCGCCGATCCCGCGCCTTTCCCCCGGCTCTTCGAGCGGGAGAGGCGGTACTCGGCGGGGGAGGCCTTGAGGAGCGCCTGGTAGGCCGCCTGGGCCGCACTGAGGGCCGCGGGAAGCTGGTCGGGAGCCGTCGCGGCCTTGGCCAGCGAACCCTTGGCACGCTCCATCGCGTCGATGGCGGTTTGGAAGGCAGCGCGCGCGGCCCCGGCCGGGGCCTTCTCCAAGGACTGCCGCGCCTGCTCCAGCGCCTGACCCTGGGCCTCCACCACCACCGCGAGGTCGGTCGCGTAATCGCCGGTCGGCCGGGCGGGGGCCTTCGGGGAACCGGCCGCCGCGGCGCGGACCGCGAGGGCGGTCGCGAGAATCGCGGCACAGATGGGAATGAGCGGGTTTTTCATGGTCGGTGCGGCGGCTTTGTGCCGCCTTTCTCGCGTTGCAGGTTCCACGTCGCGATGACGATTTGTTTCTGGATCTCCGCCAGCTTGACCTCGGCCCCACCCCCGCCCTGCCCTGCCCCCTGGCCTCCGCCCGGTTGCCCGGCGCCCTCGGCCGCGCCCGACTGATCCTGACGGAAAACCTCCTCGAACGGCCGGACATCGGCGAAGTACATGTCGCTGAACGTCCGGCGGGGCACGCCATCCGGCCCGTAGTCATCCGCCCAGGCGAAGAAGATGAGCGACTGCGACGGCTCGACTCCGAGTTTCTCGAGCGAGACTTGGTGGGAAAAGGCACGCTTCGCCAGGGCAGGCGCATTGGTGCCCTCGGTGAACAACTGCGGCTCCGCCCCGGCCATGCCAAGACCCACGCCATAGGCCAGCAGACCGAGGTCGTCCGACGCCTCGGCCCGGATCTCCATCTCCTCCAGGGCGGAAACCCGGTGGTCGCCACGCGGGGAAACCACCCGTATCTGGGGCCGCTGGTTCGTGAGGGCTTGAAACACGAACTCCACCGGGAACTTGTTGGTGCGGCCGTCCGCGTCCTTGAGTTGCAGGGAGAACCGTCCATTGGTCGAGAGGAGGAAATCGGGGAGCCGGTACAAGGCATTCGATCCCGGAGCCAGCGGAATTACATGCTGTCCCGAAACCAGAACGGCCCGCGCCATTGGCTTGTTCAACTGGAGGGCGTAACTGAGGTGCGTCCCCTCGACCGCGGTGACCCGCAGCGTGTCGGAAATCAGGCGGTTGGTCAGGCCGGTGTAAACGGGATAGACCAGCGAGGCGTCGGCGCGGACCAACGCCGGAAAGTCGAACACCGACAGGCGGAAGACGCGCGTCCGCTTCGTGCCGTATTCCACGCAATACGAGCCGGGCTCTTTTACCTCCGGCAACCCGGTCCCGAACACGGGATCGGCAAGGCGGCGCGACATCGAAATCCGCGACTCGCGGGGGGTGCCCGGGTTCAAGACCAGCAGGGCCTCGGGCGGCATGGCGCCGGTGAAGGTGGCGGTCACCACCAGGCTGGAGCCGCGCTCCACCTCCACATCCCCGGGTGTCACCGTGACCTCGCCGCCAGCCAGGCGGGCGAGCAACGGGATCGACCGGCCCGGCCGTGGGTGGATCAACACGACCAAGATCGCGAGGAGGCAAGCCGAGAGTCCTTGCAGGCGGCGGGCGCGGCTCAGGCGGGCCTCGAGGCGCTCCTCCCATACTTCAACCGCGCCCCCCGCCAGGGCGGACTCGACGACGCGACGCTGGAGGAATCCCAGTTCTCCGCCTGGCCCGTCACCGCGCTGTTCCGCAGCCGTGACCCAAAGCTGCCGCAACGCCGGTTGATCGGGCTCGATTTCCCGGATCACCTCCAACCCATCCGCGCCCCCGCGCGAGCGCCGGAGCAGCACCCAGCCAGCGGGAATCCCCGCCACCAGGATCGGCAGCAGCCACCAAGGCCGCCGGGCGTCCAGCCCGAACCACGCCCCCCCGAAAAGCAATCCCAAGGCGCACACGGAACCAGCCGCCCAGCAACGGCCCAGGGCCGCATGGAGCCGCGCCCGCCCCCGGAGCCGGGCCAGCTCCGCGAGAGCCTCATGGAGACGGTGTTGAATCATACGACAGCCCCCCCGGCCCCAACCCGCAGGGTCCGCCGGTAGGCGAGTCCGATCTCAGCCAACCCGAGGATGATCACCCCCGCCAGGAACCACCGCCAGAGTTTTTGTGTGTTCTCCCACTCCTCGCGGGCGCTGGGCCGGCCGGTCACCACCGGAACCACCGCGACGGGTGACGGCGCCTGAATCGGGACGCCAAGCTTGCCCAAGTCATCCGCCGAGAGCGGCGGCGTCCGGCTCTCCTCGGGCGGTAGGTTCACCGCATACCGCCGGACCACGGATCCCACGGTGGCTGTGTATATCCCGGGGAGCTCGGTCTCCAGAAACGGCGCATCCCCGGCCAGGGAGACGACCTTCCCGTCCGGCCGCCGCCAGGCGACGGTCGCGGCGCCGACGCCCGGAACGGGAAGCGGATCGCCCATCTGGAACTGCGTGGGGGACGGCGCCCCTGCTCCGCTCCACTCGAGCATCGTCTGCAACAGCGGGACGAACTTGCTCGCGACCGCCAGTTGGCTGTCCACGGGGTGCCATCCCGCGGACCAGCACAGCAGCCGGCCTTTGCCCACCGGAAACTCGGTCAGGGCGGGCGAGCGGTCGTCGAACCGGGCCAGCACCCTCGCCTTGAGCCCGGCGGGGAGGGTGAGCACGCGGTGCTTCCAGAAATGGATGCGCGAGAAGTCGCTGAACTTCGGCTCGGCAAACGGAGCGAACAACGGGTGGGTGAAATCAATCTCGCCGAGCAGTGAGAAAGCCGCGGCATCCTCCGCGGCCTCGACCGGAGTGCCCAGCAACGCGCCCAGCGTGGCCGCGGCGGCGGCGTTGGTCATGACAAACAAGGCCGCCTTGCCGCCCGCCACCCAATCCGCCATCACCCGTGCCGCGTCCGGCGCGAGGAGCCCCGGGATGACCGCGAAGGCCGCCTGGGCCAGCACCTGGGTGGAAACCGCCCCGTTCGTCAGCGCCGGCACGATGGCCACCTCCCGCCGCGCCGTGGCCGGAAACGCGCGCGCCAGGTAATGCCCCATAAAGGCCGGGTCGCGGAGCGAGTCGCTCCCGAGATAGGCGACCGTCAACCGCTCCGCCTCGGGGGCGGCGAACCAGGCGGTGTTGTCGAAATCGGCCGCGTCGCCCGTGAGGCGGAGCCCGCCGGCGGCCACGCCCGCGGGCAGCGGCGGAAGCGGAAAAACCCGGCTCCGCCCCGGTGCCACATACGCCTCGTTAGTCGCCCTGGGGAGGCTGCCGCCGTCCGCGGCCAGCCACCCGAGATGGAACCGTTCCTCCTTGGAGTCGGACGTGTTGACCACCCGGAGGCGGGCGCTGTTGGTGCGCGAGGCGACGGCCGGATCCGCGGGCAGTATCTGCACCGCCGCGTTGCCGGGGGTGGTGGGGGTCACCGGTTCGAGCACGACCCGCAAGCCCTTCGGCCACTCGTGGCCCTGCAACCCCTCCAGGGAGGCCCCTTCCTGAAGGTCGCTGATGAGGACGAGTTCCACCGCACCGGGAGCGCTCCCGCCGGGGACGGCATCGGAGAACTGCTCCGCGGCGCCCGTAAGCGCGGGACCGAGCTGGGTGCCCGCCCAACCGGGGGCGAGTTGCGCCAGCCGTTCCCTGGCCAGGGCTTCGCGGCGATCGGGTGGCCAGGCCGTCCACTCGGCGACGGTGAAAACCGACCGGAGCTGGCGGTCGAAAACCATGAGCGCAACGCGATCCGCGATGGTTGCCAGCGCAAAACGGGCTTGGGCGAGGGCGGTAGCCCGCACCCAGAGGCCCGGCCGGCGCATGCTGGCGCTCGTGTCGAGCAGGACGAGGATCTGGCGTCCGGAGGCCGCGGGCGGAGGCGGAGGGATCTGGCCGGAAAGGAACGGCCGCGCGAACGCGCCCGCCAGGAGCACGATGGCCGCGCAGCGCAGGATGAGGAGGAGCAGATCCTCGAGCCGCAGGCGGCGGGTTTCCCGCGGCGGGGCCGGCCGGAGGAACAGCAGGGTGCTGAACGGAACCCGCTCCCGCGCGGAGCGCCGGATCAGGTGGAACAGCAGCGGCCCCGCCACCGCGAGCCCGCCGACCAGGAACCATGGAGCGAGAAAACTCATGGTGCGGGGGGGGCGGTCTCACGCCGCCGGATCAGCCGGCCCCGGCGGCGGTGGTCGCGCAGGAAGGCGGCCAGCACCAGCTCCAACGGCTGGTCCGTCACCACGCGTTGGAAAGCCGCGCCGAGGCGCTGGCAAACCGCGGCCGCCTCGCGCAGGTGGGCTTCCAGCCCCGCTTGGTAGCGGGGCCGCCAGACCCCCGGCTCCACGTACAGCTCGCGACCCGATTCCAGATCCTGGAACAGGGCGGGGCGGTCGAAACGGAAAGCGACCTCGTTGGGGTCGAGGATCTGGATGACGATCACCTCGTGCCCGGCCACGGTCAGGCGCGCGAGGCTCCGCTCCCAATCGGCCAGCGGCGCCAGCAGATCCGAGAGGACGATTATCAGGCCGCGGCGGCGCGCCAGCTCGGCGAGCCGGCGCAACGGCGCGCCCACATCGGTCGCGCGTCCCTCCACCGGAGCCTCCAGGGCGAGCATGAGCTGACGCGTCTGGCCGCGGCGGTGGCGGGGCGGCAGGTATTCCCGCAGTTGATCGTCGAAACAGACCAACCCCACCGCATCGCCCTGCCCGTGCAGGAACCACGCCAGCGTGGCCGCGAGCGTGCGGGCGTAATCCCATTTCGAGACCCCCGCCGACGCGTAGGCCATCGAGCGGCTGCGGTCCACCACCAAGTGGCAGCGCAGGTTGGTCTCGTCCTCGAACCGCTTGAGGTAAAAGCGATCGGACCGCGCGTAGAGCCGCCAGTCGAGATACCGGGTGTCGTCGCCGGCGGAATACTGGCGGTATTCGGTGAACTCGGCGGAGAACCCGTGATACGGGCTGCGGTGCAGCCCGCGCCAGAACCCCTCCACCACCACGCGGGCGCGGAACTCCAGGCTGCGGATCGCCATCAGCGAGCGCGGGTCAACCAAGCCCGCGCCCAGCCGGGCGGGTTTGGGGGCGTTGGAGGGGGCCGCGGGCATGGGAGGTTCAGGCCGGCTGCGATTCCCGCGAGGCGGCGACGAGGCGCTGGATGACGGTCTCCACCCCAACACCCTCGGCCTCCGCGCGGTAATTTACCAGCACGCGATGGCGCAACACGGGTGGCGCCAGCAGGCGGATGTCCTCCGCCGAGACGTGGGTGCGCCCCTGGATCAGCGCGCGGGCCTTGGCCCCAAGGATCAGCGACTGGGCGGCCCGGGTGCCGGCGCCCCAGTTCACGTAATCGGCGACAAAGGCGGGCGACCCCGCCCGGCCGGGCCGTGATGAGGCGGCCAGGCGGACCGCGCAGCGGATCAGCTCACGGGAGACCGGCATCTGGCGCACCAGATCGTGGAACCGCAGCACATCCGCCGCGTTGAACAACGGCTCGATCGCCGGCGGACGCCGGTTGGTGGTTTGCTCGACCACGGCCACCTCGTCGTCCTCGGGCAGGTAGTCCATCACCACGTTGAACATGAAGCGGTCCAGTTGCGCCTCGGGCAGCGGGTAGGTCCCCTCCATCTCGATCGGGTTCTGGGTCGCCAGCACATAAAACGGCTCTTCCAACGGGTGCCGCCGGCCCGCCGCGGTCACCTGGTGCTCCTGCATCGCCTCGAGCAACGCGGCCTGGGTCTTGGGCGGCGTCCGGTTGATTTCGTCCGCCAGGATGAGGTTGGCGAAGATGGGGCCGGGCACGAAATTCAGCGAGCGGGTCCCACCGCTCTCGATGAGGATCTCGGTCCCGGTGATGTCCGCCGGCATGAGGTCGGGCGTGAACTGGATGCGCTGGAACTTGAGGTGGAACACCTCGGCGATCGATTTAACCAGCAGGGTTTTCGCCAGCCCCGGCGCGCCGGTCAACAGGCAGTGCCCCCCGGCGAAGAGGGCGATGAGAATCTCCTCGATGACGTCCTTCTGGCCGACAATTACCTTCGACAACTCCGCTTCAATGCGGGTGCGCCCGGCTATGAGGCGCTCGACCGCAGCCTGTTCGGTTTCAGTTTCGTTGGCGGGGGGCGTGGTTGTGTTCATCACTTGGGTTGGGGAAATGGTGCCGGGGCGGGATCGCCCGGAGGAGATTGCTTCTCAATCTCCAGGAGAAGGCGTTGCGCGTCGCGGTAGCGCGGGGCGTCTTCCAGCGCGTCGAGCACCTGCCTCCGCGCCTCCGCCTCCGCGCCTCCGCGCTGGTGCAGCAGCCGGGCGAGGGAAAAGTGGGCCTCGACCGGATCCGGTGGATCCAGCAGCAGCAGGCGGCGCCAGGCGTCGATCCCCTCGGTGGCCTCGCCGGTGGCGGCCGCGGCCGCAGCCAGGGTGCGGTACGGCGCGACGATGAGCGGTTGTATCTGGAGCAATCGGCGGGCCTGGGCCGCCGCCGCGGGCCAGTCCTGATGGCTCCGGGCCAGCTCCATCAACCGGAGGTTCAGCTCGACAAAATCGGACTCGACGGCCGCCAGTCGCTTCAGGGTGGCGGCCTCGGCGTTGGTGTCGCCCAGGTTGCGCTGGGCCAGGGCGAGCGACCAGAGCGGGTTGTCCGCCCGCCGCTCGCCGGAATAGGAATCGGCGAGCTTCTCCAGCAGCGGCCGCGCCTCCGCCCAGCGCCCGGCCGCGACCAATTTCCGGGCTTCCTCCGCGGCCAGTTCGTAATTCTTCGGGTGGGCGACGGCCCAGACCTTCCGGGCCGCGGGATCGGCGGGGGGCTTTTCCAGATCGGTGCCCGGGGCCAGCGCCTCGGCCTGCTGGCGCACAAACGCGGCGAACTGCTTCTCCAACTCGGCGAGTGGCGCGCTCCGGGCGGTGATGGCGGCGTTCGCCTCGCGCCCCTCGCGCAGGTCGGTCAGGATGCCGAGGAAAGCGTCCCGCCCGTAGCGGTTGATCAGAAACTCCACCAGCAGCGAGGCCTCGAAATAGGCGAACTGGAGGTGCTCGCCCGTCTTCGGCTGCATGAAGGCCGCGCTCAGACCGGCTATGGGGGTCAGGTCACCCCCCAGGATGAACCGGCGGTAGGCGAGGTTCATGTGCTCCCCCCACGCGGGGTCGGCCACCCGCTCCTCATACTCCGAGATCCCCTCGCTCAGCCATCGCGGCATCCGGTTGTGGGTGGCGGTCAGCGTCACCACGTGGCAAAACTCGTGCCAGAGGACATCCTCCCAATTGGCCGGATTCGGCGCTTGGGAGGCGGGGCTGTTGGCGGTGATCACCGAGCCGAAACAAACGCCCAAATAACCGGGGTTGCCGGGCAGGCCGAAAGTGCGCACCGCGAAGTCCTTTTGCGCCGGGTAAATCTCGACGATCGTCCGGCGCTTGAGCTGGACGCCGTACTTCGGGCAGAGCGCCGCCTTGGCCCGGCCGAGGAGCGCCAGCACCCGATCCCCATAAATGTCCGCCTCGTGCGCCGACATCCGCACCACGAAATCGTCATTGGTCAGCGTGCGAAACTTCGCCAACTGGTCATGAAGGGTGGTCAGGTTGTAGGCGGTGACATCATACTCGTCCCGCGCGCGCACCTCGCGGATGAGCTTCCAGCCCTCCTCCTCATCACCCAGCCGAAGGAGGTCCTCGGCCAGTTGGCGGCGGGCCGGCAGGTAATTGGTGTCCATCGCGAGGGCGCGACGCTGCGCGGCGGCCCCTTCCTCGAAAAGATATTTGCGCGCGAGCTTGAGGCCGATCAGGTGGTCGACTTGGGGGTTCGCGGGCCGGCCGTGCAATGCCTGCGCGCGGGCGGCGTCGCCCTTGGCCTGATCACCCCTGAGGTAAGCGATCGCGGCGCGGTAGGCGAAGGCTTCCGATTTCACCGCATTGACCTTCAATACGAGGTCGAGTTGCTTCTCCGCCTCGTCGAAGCGTTCGCTATCGATCAGACCGCCCGCCAACAGCAACAGGCTGGGGATGTGCCCCGGGTTCACCTTCAACGCGGCGTCGAGGGCCTTGGACAACTCGTCGCCGTCGCCGTTTTCGAAGGACCGCGCCAGACCGGAAAGCAGGTCGGGATCGTCCGCGAATTTTTCCAGCCCGCCCCGGAAGGTGTCGGCCGCCAGCGAGTAGTCGTGTTTGTCGAGGGCCAGTTCGCCGGTGGCCAGCCAGGCCTCGCGGGAGGAGGGCTCCATTTCCCGGGCCTTCTTGAAGCAGTTCTCCAGGGCCAGGCGTGGCTCGACCCCCAGCAGGATCAGCGCCCGCCCCAAGGCGGCCAGGTTGTCGCCGCTCTGCTCGATCCGCCCCCGCCGCTCGATTTGGTAGCGGATCTCGTCGAGGTCCCGCGCCGCGCCGTTGGTGTTGTTCAGGAGCAACGCCGTCTCGCGCGCCAGGAGGCGGAGCTGCATGCTGCCGGAGAAATCCTCCACCCCGGCCAGGGCGTTCGTGCGGGCCTCGGCGTAACGGCCGCGGGTGAGCAGCGCCTTGACCAGCAGCACATGCCAGCCGTCCAGGTAGCCGCCGGCCGCCACCTTTTTGCGCGCGGTCTCGATCACCGCGTCGTAATGGCCCCGGTTGAACTCCCGCTGGGTCTCCTCCACGGTTTGCGCGCGGACAGGGGCAGCGCCGGCGAAGAGGCAGAACCCCGCCAAGACCGCCATGAACACCCGCGGCCAGCAATTCTCATTTCGAGCCGGCCGGGAGTGGGCCAAGCATCTTGCCTGCCGGTTATCGCGGCTTCCAGCCGCGCCTCTGGGGCTCGAAGCCCCGTGAGGAGGCAGGCAGGATGCCTGCCCCACGCCAAAATGAGAATTGCTGCCCCGCGGCACCACGAGAGCCACTCCCCCCTCCCCTCCCCGCCGCGCCCGGAGGAATTTCCCGGCAACGTGGTCGCGAAGGAAAATCATGATCGGCGGTGGGGGTGGATCACTCGGCGGGATGGTTCAGCCGCGAAATCGGGCGCGGATCGGCTTGTCCGGCAGTTCGTGTGTCGATTGAACTCATTATCCGCAACATACCTTCGCCTGTGCTCCTGTAAAGGGGATTAGAGCCTGTCTTAAAAATAGGCCGACGGGCGGATTGCGAGCGCGGCTGGCTGGATGGCGAGGCGCAACGAGGGAGCATATTCGGGAGAAATCTGCGACCGAGGCGCAACGAGGCCAGCCGGCCAGCCCCGCCGCAAGACGCCCCGGAGTATTTTAAAGACAGGCTCTTAGATCGCCTCCGCGGGCCAACGGGGTCCGCCGGCCGCTGGTGGGCCGTGCGAGAACCCCGCCCTGCCCGCCGCCACCGCCTGGGCGGTTCATCGATCCGGAACCCGAAGCAGGCTGGTGGCCGTCTCCGGCACCGCACGGCTCTCCTGCCGCGCGGCCGCCACCATTGCGGCCGTGATCGGACCTGCCCGGTTCGGCCCCAAATGCCCGCGGATGAAGGTGAGCACCTCGGCCACCTGCTCGTCATCCAGGTTCGCCCGCCAAGGCGGCATCGCCAGGTTCCAAGTCGTCCCGCGGACGGTGACCGGCCCGGTCATGCCGTTGATCACCAGACGGACGAGCCGGTCGCCCTTCGGAGCGAGCACCCAGTCCGACCCGAGCAAGCTCGGCGCCACCCCCTCCTTCCCATCCCCGTCGCGCTGATGGCAGGCGGTGCAAATGCGGGCGAAAATCTCCCGCCCCCGCACCTCGGGGTCGGAACTCCCCGTCATCACCGACTGGAGAAGCGAGCGCAGCACCGGATCGGGCGAGGCGTAGTTCACAAAGACGCGCTGGTCCCCCTCCCCCAGCAGGAATCCCTCCGGCGGCTGCAACGGCACGCCCCCGTTCGGGGGTGTCATCCGGCGTGGGGTCACTGGCCCGTGCACGGCCGTGCGCCACGAGCGATGCCACCATCGGCGGGAATGGCGGCCGCCGCCGAAGAACACCATGGCCAGCAGCGCCAACAGAGCCAGGGCGAGGCCCAGCCCTGAACTCGGTCCTGATCGGTGGTGATGATGGAGCATGTGCCAGCCTGAGTATCCCCGGGGGCGGGCGGGCGTCAAGCCGCCGCAAGCGCGCGCGGAGAAAGTGTCGAACATTCTTGACAGGGGCTCACCGCCCCGCCTAAAGAACGAAGGCCACAACGTGAACAGCAACTGATGGCCGAACAGCAACTGATGGCCGTTGTGCTCGCACGCCCTGACTGGCATGATTGAAATGAACTCGAAATGAACCATAAGCACCTCCCTACGGGATGGCTCACCACCGGCACTACCCCGTCCGTCCGCCACGGCCATTCCTGCCGTCCGTCCGCCACGGCCATTCCTGCCGTCCGTCCGCCACGGCCATTCCTGCCGTCCGTCCGCCACGGCCATTCCTGCCGTCCGTCCGCCACGACCATTCCCGCTCGCCGACTGCGTGGGGTGG
>Ga0182030_10005642_pt1 | contig 26499 bp, 12 predicted proteins | sample 812S3MmetaG_FD_121299 | JGI IMG/M metagenome (GOLD analysis project Ga0182030, IMG submission 121299) | Permafrost microbial communities from Stordalen Mire, Sweden - 812S3M metaG (Illumina Assembly) | ecosystem: Environmental > Terrestrial > Soil > Wetlands > Permafrost | place: Sweden...
TATCGTTCCAGGCCATGGCGCGCGTTTCACCCTTGTCGAGCATATTGTTGTTGGGCGACCAGTTCACCATGCCGGGCTGCGTCTCCATCACCCAGAAGTTTTTTCTGAGAAAACCTCTGGTGAGATCGTGCCTGGCTCCCGCGTCCACCGGGTTCAGATGGCCTATGCCAACGTAGTTATCCCAGGATGCAAAGTCGAGATCCTGAGAAACGGTGTAATGGTCGTAGGCATCGAACCATCCCATCATGTTGGTCGTAACCTTCTGCCGGGGATCGGCGTGCGCGCGAATGGCATCGATCTGATTGCGCTGGTAACTGCGCCATGTATCGCTGACAAACTCCTTCCAGTTCAAAAGCAGGCCGGGATTTCCGTAGCCTTCCTGGATCGGAATCTGCGACCAATCCTGATAGCTCTCGCTCCAGTACGTCGTCGTCCAGCGTACATTCAGGTTTTCAAGTGTCTTGTATTTCGCGCGCAGCCATTGCTGAAACTGTCTTCTGGTAGCCTCGCCAAAACTCTCGTTACCGTACTCGTTACAGATCTGCCAGCCGATCACATTGGGATCGTGCCCATAGCGTTCGGCTAACTTGGCTGCTATCCCGGCTGCTAGTTCGCGGTACTTGGGATTGGACCAGTCGAATTGCGTGCGGTTGCCATGGCCGTCCTTGCGCCCGTCCGGAAAGGTGCGCAGAGTCTCGGGATACTTGGAGGTAAGCCAAGCGGGTGGCGCAGCGCTGGGCGTACCGATGACGACGGCGATGTGATGACGTTCGGCCGCGCGCACGGCATGATCGAGCCAATCGAATTTGTATTCGCCTTCGTGCGGCTCCAGACTGCTCCAGGCGAACTCACCAACGCGGACGAGATGGATATGTACCGCCTCCATCAGCGACAGATCCGCCTCCCAACGCGACTCCGGCCACTGCTCCGGATACCAGGCCGCCCCCAGCAACAGCGAGGGGGAGTACGGCGTTGAGGGAACCTGTGCCGCGACCAGCACAGACATAGAAATCAACAAGGCAACGCATATTGCCCCTTTCCAGAGCATAACCGTATTCTCCATTCATTCGAGCATGATCGTTTCCTTCATTTCAATTGGCGAGCGCCACGCCGCGATGCTATCGTTCTCGCATTTCCCGTCGCCAAGCCCGATCGCGATCCAAGTCGCTGCTCGCGGCCCGGATGCCCAGACCTGGTCATGGCTTGCCTCCGTTGCATGGCTTGGAACTCGCAGCCAACCAGAATGCCCGGCGTGCAACGATCGCTCACTGGATCAGGTCCGCTTCCTGCGGACCCAGAACCACGGTTCCCTCATACGCACGGTTGGTGACGATTCCTTTCTTCATGCCGGTGATAGGAATTTTCTTCTCCTCCTCGGTCGTGTTCACATAGAGCGTACGGCCATCGACAACCCTTGCAAACACTCCTCCCGGAGTCTTGGGACCCGGCTGAACGCCAGACACGGAGTAGAGATAGTTCAGCATCGATCCGATGACCGTGGCATTCGACTCTATCGCCACATAGATCGCATTACCCTTGCCGAATTTATTGATCGTGACGGCAGGTGTATGGTCCGCGGGATTCGAGAAGCGCGCGACAATCTTTGCCGTGGACGGCTCAAGCACCTCATAGCGATGAACCGGGGTATCGATCATGTGGCCATCCAACGGAAAGCTCAGTGGCGCGGCGTCGTAGAACGCATTGGTCTTCAGCCCAAAGACATCGCTCAAGCGGCCGGGCAGCGGCGTATTGAACCACTGTCCATGCTCGTCCACCTTGGCTGAGAACGCGGTCATCAAAACGGTGCCGCCGTTGCTCACATAATCGCGCAGCGCTTTTGCGCTTGCAGCGTCCATCACGTAATCGGCCGGCACGATGACCAGTCTGTAGGACGCAAGATCGGCGTGCCCAACATGGATGATCGCCGTGTCGATATTGGCGCGGAAGAACGGCTCGAAGGCGGCTTGCACCTGATCCGTATAAGGTGGCTTGAAGAACTGGCGTGTCGTATTGGAGGGGGTGTTCGGATTGGAATCAATGAAGGAGTCAAAGGAATAGGCGATGGCCACTTCGGGATGGGTGTAACGTGGGAATCCTAACTTCGAGAGCTGTTTGAACTCGGAAGCGATGCGCCCGAACTCGTCCACCTTCCAGGACGGTGTACCGTCATGGTCGACGAGTCCAAAGAGCGCTTGCTCTTCGCCACCGAGATGGCTGTTGAAGGTCCACGCGAGCGTTCCCTGCGCTCCCATCATCAGCCCGAGATAGGCGTACATGCGGCTCCGTCCGGGTGTGCCGTAGAACCCTCCACCCCCTGCCGTGAACTCGTTGAACCAGATCGGCGTCTCCAGATCGCCCTTGGTCATGATCGCGCCAAACGCACCGCTGATCGGGTCGCCAGGATAAAATCCCTCGGCGCCATAGGAGACATAGGACTTATAGGTGGAGAGATAATCGAAGCCTCGCCTCCCTGCGTTGTCCCATAGATTCGAGATCGATGGGAGTTCGGGCATATTGCGCTGGCGAACCGCATCGAGTTCGTCAAGCCGGGCCACCGTGACATCGGACCAATAACGGTGGAGATCGAGATAGCGCTCGAAGGGTCCCGGCCCGTCTCCGAGCGGCAAGTCAACATCCTCAAAGCTGTTTAGCCGGCGCGACCAGCGCTGCGTCGCCCAGGCCTTGTTGAGTTCTTCGATGGTTCCATATTTGTTCTTCAACCATGCGATGAAGCGCTGCCGGTCTGCCTCGGAATACGACAGGAAGCCGTTTCCGATCTCATTGTTGTAGCCGACAGCGATCACCGCCGGATGATGCGCATAACGCTTCATCATGGTGTCTGCCAGAATACCCAGTTCGCGCACATAGTTTGGATCGCTGATGTTGTCCATGTAGCGCTCGGCTGGAGGAAGGCGCGTGCCGTTCTGGCTAACCAGATCGACGCCTGGGTACGCACGATGCAGCCAGATGGGTGCCGGCGAGCCGGGGATATCCAGAATCACGCGGATGCCGGCGGCTTGCATCTTGTCCATGATTCTGTCGAACCACTCAAACTCGAACTTGCCCCGCGCGGGCTCGAAGGAATCCCACGACAGGTCGCCCATGCGCACCACGTTGAACCCGGCGCGCTTCATGATGGCAATGTCCCGGTCGGTCTCCTCGGGCGAGCGGTCGATGGGCTGATAGCACGTACCCACAAAGAGCTGACCGGGCCCCGGCCAGGATGGGTGCGCGGGAAGATTCTGAGCGGCAGAAACTGCATTGAGAGTAAATTCAACAACCAAAACAAGAGCAAGCACTGTTCGTGTGTTTGCCAAGCATTGCAGGTAACGCGACAACCGAAACCCGTTTCTCATGAAGCCCTACTCGCCTAAGAAAGTGAATGTACATTTGGAGTTTCTTCAAACTCGTATGGAGAACTCTTGTTCCTCCACGACATGCTGACCGCCATGGAGGAAATGTTCGATTGTCGTGTTTAGTTGGCGGTCTCAGTGAAGGTAACAACCGCAGCTCCGCCGATAGCGAATTGATCCTGCGCGGTTACGGTTACAGCTCCCTTGGCTGAAGGCAACGTCAGAGTGACCGAGGCGACTCCCGATGAGTTGGTGGTCGCGATCACGCTGGTCCCGCTCGTTGTGCCGTTGGAAAGCATGCCGGCCGATGTGGTGAACAGAACGCTGGCACCCGTCGCCGAGAAGCCGGACGGGATCGAAGAGAGCGTGACGGCGAGCGACTGCGCAAGAGCCGTTCCCGCACTGCCCGACTGGTTGTTGCCCCCACTGACCGCAAACGTGGCAGCGGGCTTGCCAACCACAATCCAACCGCCCTCGGTCTGCGTGGACGTGCCGTCATTCCCCGTGACTGTGTAGTGGCAGAAGCCCTGAGTGCTGCCGGGATTCACGGTAATGGTGGCCGGCGTGGTGGGGGTGATGGTTGGGTTGGTCAGTGTGAGAGTACCAGTGCAGCCTGTGGCGCCCTCAAACGCATCGAAGACCGCCGAACTCAGCGCCACATTGGCTGTTCCGCTGACGATCTTCGGATTCAGAATTCCGGTGCCCGATGCCGGAATCATCAAGTCATCCGGGTTCAGGTACCACTCCGAGGCGGGTTTGGCCGGCTGGTTTCCGCTCACCACCAGCAAGGTAATGCTGTTGGCGGCAAAGGTCTGGGTCGCGTTCCAGCTTGCTGAAACCGACGCAGTTATCGAACCGGGGTTGGTCGAGGCCACCGTATAGGCGGTGTAGGTGGACGCGTTGAAGCCGTTCAGGTTGAACGTGACATCGGCCGTGTTGCCCGCATCCTTATTCAGTACCATGATGGTCATCGTGGTGCCGGTTGCATCCAGGGCGGCGTAGCTGACGAAAAGGTCCTGACTTACCGAACTCTGGTCCGAGACGGATAGCGTGCCGAAGCCGTGCTTGGCGCCATCGTAGTTGGTCCATAGCTTGAAGGAGGTGTAGTTGGGATGGGGTAGATTGGTGGTGGTATCGGTTGCAGAGGGACCACCCCAGCGCGTGGAGAAGCTCAGGCCTTCGCGGCCCATGACGCCATAGGCATCGGCATCAGAGAGTGCAGTGGCGAACTCCCACTCGTTGAAGAAACCCTCCCACTCCGTGAACGAGAGCGGGGTTCCCGGATAGATGGCATTCACCATGGCCTTCACGCGAGGGATGATGAAGGTTGTGCCGCGATTGGGTTGCGTGGTGGTAATCCAGTCGGCATCATCCCCGGCGGTGTAGTACGCCGGATCCCAATAGGTGCGGACGTATTTGTTCACTTCCGTGCGCAGTTGCGGGTTGGTGTAGCCGGAGTTGTTGATGTTATCGCTGAAATAGGCATGAATGTCAAAGACATCAAGGGTACGGCCACCGTTGATCTGGTCCAGCCAATTGATCTGGTTCAGCCACCAAGGCGCGAAGTCGATGCCCGCATGAGCGCCTCTGTCGCCGCCACCCGCCATCCAGAGGAAAGAGTAGCAGCAGGTGACCGGTCCGAAACGAACCGCACTCGGATCCCAGGTCTTTAGCGCGGTTCCTTCGGTCTCAAAGAGATTTGATAGCTCGGTGTATCCGGGTTGGGCCGGATGTATGTCGCGGTGCACGCCATTCCAGATCTCGGGCTCGTTATCCATGTCATAGAAGTGGCAACTGGTGATCTCCGTATAGGGGACATTGCAGGTGCCGCTGCCAAAGGTCGCGGAGAGCGCTTGGGCCCAGGTTTCGCGGTCGAGGCAGGTGGTTCCGTCGGCGGTCCCTGCCGGGCAGTTGCTGGCGGTGTCGACCAGCGGATAGTAGGCATCGTTCGGATCGTTGACTACAAGTGTTGTGCAGTCCGGCAATTGGCCGTTGCCCACATCGGAATTGCCCGGTTGGGTCTGGCATTGCGGGCCGTACTTCGCGACGGAAAAACTATAACCGGATTGCTTGGCCACCCAATTCAGCATGGGCATGGTGGTCAGTTGCTGACTGCCAGATGCCTTGGTGAAACTCGTGAACTGAACCGAGTCAACGTTGCCGAGGGGGTAGGACTCGAACCAATAGTCGCTGCCCGAATTGTAGGTGTGCAGTTTCCAGTTGTAGTCCGAAGCTTCGTTGCCACCAAAGCGGACAAAGGCCGGCGACAGGGCAGTGACATCGCTTTCCGTGAGGCTGTTGATGCCATAGACGTACGGGCTGATCCAATGGCGATTGGCCAGGGTGTTGATGTTGACGGCAATGTTGGTACTGCCAGGCGCGGTGATGGTCATGCCTACCGTGCCCGTGGAAGATGCGTAGGTCGCGTCGCCGGTGTAGGTGACGGTGAGCGTATCGGAACCCTGCGCAAGCGAGCCGGGCTGAAGATAGATGGTCGCGGAACCGGAGTTCAATCCCACCGACGCAGAGGTAAAGCTTCCGCTGGAGAGCGTCACGCCCCCGGTTGGCGTTCCGCTGCCCCCGGTCACGGTGGCGGTCACGATCAAATTCTGCGCGTAGGCATGCGTGGTCTCTTCGGGCGTGACCGTGACGGTAGATTTGAGGCTGCCCAGAGCGACCGTAATGGTAAACGTCTCCGTGCTTGTAGCTCCGCTGGAGTTGGTGAGAGTCACAGTGTAGATGTTCGTGCCATTGCTTAAAGGGATGTTATCAATCTCGCGCGAGGACGAGATGAAGCCATTGGGGCCGCTCCAAGACCACGTTTGGCCGCTGGCTTGCGGTCCGGGGCCGAGATTCACCGCCGCGCCGGGGCCTACGCTCGCCGTGTTGACCTGCTGCCATGCCCCGCCGTTCACCTGAATGTAGGGGACAATCGGGGTAGCATTGCTGCCGGCGACTGTAACTAGGGCAGTTCCAGTCGCGCTGTTGTAGCTGGCGGAACTGGCGCTGTCCGGGGTGTACTTGGCAGTCAGCGTGTCGGGGCCCGCGGCCAGCGAGTTGGCGGGAATGGTGATGCTTACCGAACCTGAGGCCAAAGCGGCCGCCGCAGAAGTGTAGCTGCCGCTCGAGAGGATGACCGAGCCGGTCGGTGTCGCCCCCGAACCGGCGACAGCCACCGTTACGCTCAGGCTCTGCGAACTCGTGATGCTGCCGCTGCCAGGCGTCACGGTCACCGTCGGGGTGCTCACCGACGAAGTCACCGTCACCGAAGCGGATCCGCTGGCGCTGTTGTAGCTGGCGGAACTGGCGCTGTCCGGGGTGTACTTGGCAGTCAGCGTGTCAGACCCTGCCGCCAGTGCCCCCGCCGCAATCGTAACGGTCGCCGAGCCGGAGCTCAGCGTCATGGACGAGGAGGTGTAGCTCCCACTGGAGAGAACCACCGATCCGGTTGGCGTGCCGCCAGCGCCGGAGATAGCGATCGTTACACTTAGGCTCTGGGCCGCGCTGATACTGCTGGACGCCGGTGTGACGGTAACCGTGGGCGTCGTGGGATTCTGCCCCCCCCCGCTGCCCCCTTGGCTTCCACTGCCGCATGCCGCAACGGACAAAACAATTGCGGAAAGAAATGATGCAGGAATCATCTTTACAAATCGACACATAAAACATCCCCTCTTTGAACCTATCGCTGAATGACGCTTGACAGCCAGCGCCTCTACTTGCTTTCCTGACCGCGCTCCAGCTTCACCAGCACGACATCGTTGCTGTTCATCGGCACAGTCAACTCGACCGCGCCACTTGGATCGCTGCGAATTACCTTGTCGGTCTCTGCAAGATCGCGCGTTAGCTCGTTCAGATGAGCTAACTGCGCAGCGGTCAGTTCCTCGGGAGAACCCATCTCGATGTACGCGGAATATGCGTCATTGGCATGATAGCCGGCGCGATGCACTTCCAGTCGATAAGCAGCATTCGGAGCAAGATGTGTGACCTGCAACTGAACCGGCGCGGCAGCATGATTGGGAATCAGCTTGGTGTAGAAGGATCGATTGCTCAACTTCTGATCCGGATGCTCAAAGTCCCAAATCACGCCAGTGAAATTCCCGTCTTTGTTGGATAGCATAGCCTGCGGATCGCTCGTCTTCAGGCTTTCTCCCTGCAGCGCATGAAGGTACTTGTAAGCGAAGTACGCCGATTTGCGAATGCCTTGCGGGTTGAGAAGACCGAATCCGCCTTGGAATGGCGCGGTCGGAGGTCCCGGCTCCTCAAACAGATCGGTGTAAGTCCAGTAGCTCATCCCTTGCAGCAATCCCTGGCTGGCTTTGAGCTTGGTCAGGATGTAGGGCGCGCTGATGTAAGAATCGTGCACTGAGTCGCGCGGATTGTAACTGGTGCTCCACTCGGTGAAGTACAGCGGAAGATTTGGATAAGACGAAGCCGCAATCTGCCCGCGAACACGCCGCACATCTCCGACGATGGAGTCTGGAGAAGCGGAGAGCTTGGTGTCCTGCACACCTTTTTCATCCAGGAAGCCCCAATCGACCCCGTAAGTGTGGGTGGTGACAAAGTCAACCGCGGAGCCACTTTGCTTCACATGGTCGAGAAACTCCGGAACCCAAGCCGCTCCAGCGGTGCTCGGTCCTCCCACCCGCAACGCAGGGTCAATGGACTTAATCGTCTTCGCCGTCAGATCGTACAGCTCGAAGTATGCCTTCTGGTCTGCGCCTTCCCAGAAACCGGAGAGGTTGGGTTCATTCCATACTTCGAAGAACCAGGAACGCACCTCGTCTTTCCCGTAGCGCTTCTCAATATGGCGGACGAAGGCATCGATCAGGTCACGCCAGCCCTCCGGTTTCGGATGCGAGGTAAAGCCGTGCCAGTAGAAGATGCTGTTCTCCGACGTGGCCAGCGCCTTCGGTGTGAAGCCGAGTTCGACAAACGGCCTGATATTACGGGCCAGCAAGTCGTCGTACAGTTGGTCGATCTTCGACCAGTCGTAGACTGTCTTGCCGCCTTCAATCCTCACCGTGTCCAGCACATCATGAAAGATGGCGTGAAACCGGATATACCGAAAACCGGTCTCTTCCACCGTAAGTTTCAGTTGCGCCTGACTGTCCTCGCGAATCAGCGTACCAGGATAGTCCGCGCCAACCGAAAGATCGAAGAATCGATCCACCGGCCCCGACGTGTCCTTAATATTCACGACCACCTGGCGGCGGGCCGGCTCCCGTAATTGAGCAGCCAGGGATTGAGCGGAAACAATCGTGGAGAAGCCAAGGACGAACAGAAGCAGCGGTCGCGGCGATGAACAAGGCATGGATGAATCAGATCCCTCACAAGAGTTGGCTGACGCTATGTTTGCGAGCTTGGTGGTCAACCCAAGCCCCGTTGGCCGAATGGGGCTCCGGACTTGATGGAAGATCGTCGTTCATCGCTGCCGATATCCCATGGGGCCCCGAATTGTCGGCCTAAGATGAACTCGTGGGCTTGGAAGGTCACTCACGAGTCCCACGACCGGGGAATTGTGACTTGCGCAGTTCGTTCGCGCTCACCTCCCAGATGATGCCTTTTCCGCCGTCCTTCCCCCGGAAGACAGTCCCGAAGGCTGCTACCCGCAGGTCTTTGTCGCTGGGGTGCAGACTGCGGCGACCTCGCAAGAACTAAACAGGACAAAGCGACTCCGATTTTCCTCCAGCGAGATCCACCAAGGGACTTCGTTTCGGTTGCAGATTACCTTGATCACCGGTGTGCGCTTTAACGGCTATAGCCTCGACGAAGAAGGACTAGGATGCACTATAGAGGGCCGAAGATAGACCGCGAATCGTTAATGATGCACAAAATTGTTGGCGCGCGACTAAGACGTTTAGCGCTCTTATTTTCAACGGGTTAAACATGTTTAGCGCTGATAACCGGGGCATCCAGCCACGTACATTTGCTTATGTAACATTGGCGATCCGTCAAACCCGCGGCATCATCTGTGACTCATTCAATTTATGCTGGGCAAAGGGTGGGGTGCCCTGTGAGGAATCGTCTTCCCATCCTTGCGCGCAACGAAGCCTGTCAAGGATGGGGTCCCAGGGGCAATCGCATGAAGAAAAGCATTCAAGCTCGCCCGAAGAGTTCGGCACGGTAGCTGTCGCTGATAGCTGCGACAAGCCTCCTTGCGTTGATATCGTGAATCGTCGCAAACATATCAGCCAAACGCAGCCGGACTTCCTTCTTCATGTAAGTCTCCACCAAGAAAAGAACAACAATTCTGCGCCCCATCAGAAAGTACCTTGGCGAACTCCTACGCTACCAGTCTTTGCCTTTTCTTCATGCGATGGCCATGTCTTCTGAAGCCCCAGTTGATCCTTGCCTTCCACCACCTGGTAGAACTTGCCGGCTTCAACGTCGTGGAATACTTGCTTCAAGCCGCTGGGCCAGCTTATCTCAACGCTCTCCACTCGGGTCGCTTTGCCCAGCCCGAAGTTTGCGCGCAGGTCGCTTTGCGAGAGATAGCTTCCGCCTCCGGCAATCTCGCGTATCTGCGAGAGTCCGCCAGCCACAATGTGGACGCGGGCGCCCATGGCGTCGCGATTGCTTTTCGTTCCCACCAGGCGGAAATTCACGAAGTGATTTCCATTGCCTCCGCTATTGTGCAAGAGCAGCGGCGGGTCTCCATTGTTGCCCACAACAACGTCCACAAAACCATCGTTGTCGAAGTCCGCGAAGGCCACGCCCCGGCCCACGTAGGGCGTGTTGAAACCTTCTCCCGCCAGCTTTGTGGTCTCGACGAACTTCCCGTTTCCCTCGTTGTGAAAGAGCGTGTCGATCTGTTTGAAGCGGGCTTGGGGGTCGGTCTGGTCGACTTCAGGATAGACATGGCCATTGGCGATAAACAAGTCGAGCCAGCCGTCGTTGTCGTAATCGAAAAAGCCGCCGCCAAAACTGAGCACATCGCGAGTTGGGCGTTCGATTCCAGCCTCGTAACTGACTTCCCAGAAGCCGCCCTGGTGGTCGTTGTGCCAGAGATGATCGGAGGATTTCTGGTAATCGGATATGTAAAGGTCGAGCCAGCCGTCGTTATCGTAGTCGCCGAGGGAGATGCACATGGCGGCCATGGTGTTGCCACGCGCAGTTACAGCCATGCCCGCGGTGAGTCCAACTTCGCTGAATTTGCCGTTGTGGTCGTTGTGGAAGAGGTAGGATGGGACCCCGTCGTTGGCCACGAATAGATCGGGCCAGCCGTCGTTGTCGTAATCTCCAACGCCGACGGCAAGATTCTTTCCCTCAGGCATGGAGACACCCGCGGCCACCGTGACATTGGTAAATGTGCCATCGCCGTTGTTGTGGTAAAGAGCATTCGCGCTTCCCTTGTACGCGGACGGCGCGCAACTGGACTGCACTCCTGCCAAGGGGCAATAGCGGGGGCCCGATTCCAGGTTGACGTAGCCGCCGACATAGAGATCGAGCAGGCCATCGCGATCATAGTCGAAGAAGACGGCGCCGCTATGGAAGAGTGTGCCCGATTCCGTGCCGGCCACTTTCGCTTTGTCGGTGACATCGGTGAAGGTGCCGTCACCGTTGTTGCGGTAAAGAACGTTGCGCCCGTACTGCGTCACAAACAGGCTTGGAAACCCGGAGTTGTTGTAATCGCCCCAGATGCAACCCATACCGTAGCCCGTGCCAGGGACGCCGGCCTTGTCCGTAACGTCGGTGAAGGTTCCGTCGCCGTTGTTGTGGTACAGAGCATTGCGAACGTCGATGCCGCGATGGTAGAGGTCGCGGCCGTTGACGAAATAAATATCCTGCAAGCCGTCGCCGTCGAAATCGGCGACGCAGACACCCGGACCGAATATCTCGCGGTTAATCGCAATCCCGTCGTTGCCGCGGTAGTGGACGAACTTGATTCCGGCCGCGGCTGCAACGTTGGTGAACTGGATGGGGCCGGGATGCGGACCATCCGACTGCGGGGCAGCTGGGCACGATGCCAGCAGAACGATCCATGCGGCGTGAAGCCAAAGACGATGCCAACGCAGAGCGCCACAAAGTGTCTGTTGCGGTCTCATGATTCGATAAACCTATTTTTCCACACGGCAGGGTGACCTGTCGCAGAGGCAATTCCGAACTGGGTTGATGGACCGCATCCGTCCGGTCGGCCAAACGGTTGCCGGCGATGAAGAGAAATCGCAATCAATGCGCGCCTGCGCCTTTCTGCTGCTCAGGCGGCAACGGCAGGCGAATCTCCATCGATCCGTTCTGTCCTCCATGTTCGTCGCGCACCACAAGACGGATCACGGCCGTGTCCGCGGGAATCAAAAACGTCTGCGCCGCCTGGTAGCCGTTCTTGCGGATGTCGCTGTACTTGGCTGGCGGAATGTCGTCCTTGAGACGGGTTGCGGTGCCCCACAGCGTCTCGCCGTCTTGGTTGAAGGCCAACGTTGCAATCGAAAGATCCGAATGATATGCGCCGCTTGCTGACTTGGGGAATTCCAGTTGGCTGGCCGGCAGTCCATACTGGATCACGTACTGTTGCATCGCAACCGGAGCGGTCTGCGGAACGAGCTTCCTGTGTGCGGCCTTGGCTGCCAGTTCCCGATAGGGCGCAAGCGCCGCCATCTGCTCCGGAGTTGCCTGTGTAGGAGCACCAATCGCGTCTATGTGAGCTGCAAAGACGAGTTGATGCGACGGCGGCGCACCATACTGCAAGTCGGGCACCATCAAATCGCCGGATGCCGAAGCCTTACCCGTGGCGACGGAGTCCAGCTCCGCTGAGATGTGCTTGTGCGTCTCTGCATCGACGTCGTCGGCAAAGTAACTTCTGCGGTAGGCAAGATGGTAGTGTCCGTGCTCGAGGTGCACCCCGATGCGGCGCACCGACCCATCGAACTTGGTGTTGGTGGGCGCATACACAATCGAGTAGTACGAATTGCCATCGTCAGCCGCTGTCTCCAGCGCCTTCTCCAGCCCGTTGGTGTTGTAGAAAGCCCGGCCACCGGTCTGCTCGGCAAGCCAGTCCATCGTGCCGTGCTCGGCGGACTGGGCGCGCGCAAAATCCACATTCGACTTCAGTACACTAGCCTGAGAACCGGAACCGCGCGATGCCGCCGAGAATGTGGAATTGGTTTGCAGCCCACGCGCGTCAACGGGATAGATCGCTACCTGGGCGGAGTTCAGCAGATTGGTCACCGCCTTCATGCGCTCACTGTAGTTTCTTTCAAAGTCGAAGCTTCTCGATACGGCTGGTCCGCCCAAGGAACTTGTGTTGATCTGCGCATTTGCTGTACTTGTCGCATCAGGAAGGATTTCAGACGGAAAGGAAGCTGAAAACCAGATCAGATTCTTGCGGCCCTCGGGCCCGGAGAGAAAGCGTCCCAGTTGCGACAGGGCAGCGAGCGTCGTATCGACGCGGCGATCCAGCCTGAAGGCGGCGAGTTCCTTTTCAGCATACGCAGCCTGATCGGCCATGCGCTGAAACGCCGCTGCCGTCGGATCGGTCATTCCCGATGCGCCTGCCGCACTGGTGGGAACAGTTGTTGTCGTCTGCTGGGCCATGCTTGACAAGCTCTGGGACATGGACGAATCTACGTTCATTTGCGACGAGCGCTTCAGTGCAGTGTCGGCGCTCCCTGCCTGGCGTTGCAACTCTTCGGTATCGGAGGTAAAACCCTGCACCATGCGCAGGTTGTCGCCAAGCACAAAGATGGCTATCTTGCGGCCGGAATTCTTCTTCAGAAAATCCAGCATATCCTTGCGCGCTGTGGCTTGGTCTTCAAGCGGCGTGTTGAGTGCATCGTAGAGCAGAACCGTCAAGGGACCGTGTTCCGGCACCGTCGGCAGGTTCATGAACGTATGCGGGGGCAACGGAGGACGCGGGGGAAATGTTGCCGCTGCATTCTGTTCACTGTAGTATTCAAACTGGCGGAGCGGCTGCGGCTTGCCATCCTCGACAACGCGAAAATCGTCGACATTCAAGCCTTTCACCGACTGTCCGTTCCCATCGGTAACGACCACATCCACCCGCACCCGCCGCACCGTCTGCCGCAGGACAAACCCCGAGTCCGGCGCGGTGTTCTCCTTCGGCGGCTCTTGGGCAGCCAGCGCGCCAGCCCAGGTTAAAGCGCCAAGAAGAACGGAAATCATGAGGTAAAAGCGGAGCCATGACGATGCCCATCGGACACTGTCCTTGCTTCCGCGAAGATTGAAGCGGCCACCGGGCGAAAGCTCTTGAATCGGGCGTGCATGCAAATCGGGCGTCATCATGGAATCTGGCTCCTCTAGGAATTCCGGTCAGATCGAGTATTGGACTCCCTCCAACAAAGTCCGGTTATCGTGCGTGTGCAACTTATCCCTTGCCGAGCGGGACCGGTTGCGCATTCAAGAACCGTCCCCCCTTAGCGTGGCTCTTTCACCTGCAATACATGATCGGCGGCTACATTCTTGAGCGTCTGCACCGTTCCGGACGGCCAACGAATCTCGACTTCGTCGGCAACGCGCGCGTCTCCCAGGCCAAAGTGAACCGGTCCGACGCTGGAGGAAGCATATCCGCTTGCTGATGTCATGTGATTGTATTGGACCTTGCCCGCCGCAGTGACCTTGATGCGCGCGCCGATTCCATCGCGATTGCTCTTGGTGCCCTGGAGCGCAAACTCGATCCAGTGATTGGTCCCTGGGCTGTCGTTCATCCATATCTCCGCCGGCGCGCTCAGTGCGGTCACCACCAGATCGAGCTTGCCATCGCCATTGAAATCGGCAACCGCCGCGCCGCGATGACGGCGTACCGGCTGTGCGCCGAAGCCGGCTTCCTCGGTAAGAGCAGCCCATTTGCCTTGCAGATTGCGGAAGACGGTGTTGGGCTGGTCCACGCTCGTGCTACGGGCCATGTTGGGAGAAGCTACGTCCCCGCGGGCTACAAAAATATCTTTCCACCCGTCATTGTCGAAATCGGCTATGTTGACGCTGTAGCCCGCCATGGAGTTGCTGAGCACGGTCATTCCACTGTACGCGGTAATTTCTTCAAAGGATTTTCCTGCCACGTTCTGATAAACGGGAAAGGTCTCCTGCGCAAGCGCGGAAAGTACGATGTCAGGGAATCCGTCGTTATTCAGATCGCGGAAATCGCACCCCATCCCCGAAATCAGGTTTCCGTGCTCAGGCAATGCCACACCCATTTCGAATCCAGTTTCTTCAAAGCGATTGTGGCCTTTGTTGTGGTAAAAGAAATTGAACATCTTGTCGTTGGGGACAAAGATGTCGGGCAGGCCGTCGTTGTCAAAGTCTCCGATGCACGCCGACATGCCTTTTCCTGGATGGGCTCGGATTCCGGCTTGCTCGGAAATGTCGGTGAAAGTGCCGTTGCCGTTGTTCAGAAACAGTTGGCTTGCCGTTTCCTTGTATTTCTTCGGATGGCAGTAATCAGGCGTCCCACTGTACTTGCAGTCCGGCTCCTTGCTCCCATCCCAGGACACATAGTTGACAACGAACAGGTCGAGCAGCCCGTCGTTATTGATATCGACCCATGCGGCGCCTACGGACCACAGAGGCCCGAATTTGGGATCGATCGACTTGTCCAGGCCGGCCTTCTTTGTCACATCGGTGAATGTGCCGTCGCCATTGTTGTGATAGAGCGTGTTCTTGTAGACGCCAGCCACAAAGATGTCGTCGTAGCCGTCGTTATCGTAGTCGCCAATAGCCACGCCCGTATCGAAGCCGGTTCCTTTCAGACCCGCTTTTTCGGTGACGTCGGTAAATGTGCCGTCGCCGTTGTTGTGGAAGAGGCGATTCCAGTACTTGGGCGAGTCTTTTTTCAGCGTGTCGATATTGGCGCCGTTGGTGAAGAAGATGTCGGGCTTGCCGTCGCGGTCGTAGTCGAAGACAGCCACGCCTCCGGCCATCGTCTCCGGAGCGTGCCGCTGCGGTGTCTCGTTGCTGTCCAACGAAAATGCAATGGGATGTGGCGAAAAATGGATAGGGGAGGCTGGTTGCTGTTGCTGAGAGGTCGCCGCAGAGACGCATACAAGAAAACAGGCGATCACGATCGCTGTCTGTACTGCAGCCCTTTCCGCGGCAAATGGCGAAGCGCGTTGTTTCAAAGAATGATCCCCCAGTGGCAAAGGCCAAAACCCGGATTGCGGCCGTCTCAGTTCTGCTCATGCCGAGCTTGAATCAAACGATGCGATTATCCGTGAGCAGAACGGTCGGGCTCTTTCAATACCCCATCGACATCTATTGCGGCTAATGCGCGGATTGATCTTTCGAGGTTTCCCGGGTCACACTGGGTGAGCTTTTTTCACCGCTGTGGAGCAGTTTGGCGATCACCTGCTTCTCGCGTTCGGCATCTTCCTTGCGCCCAGCCGTCGTGTAGGCACGCAGCAAATCCCAGCGGGTTCTGCGGGCGTCGGGTTCTTCGTCGCGCGCGATTTCAAGTTCCTTGATCCCCTCGGCGAGATCACCCTTGCCCACCAGCGCCTCTCCGGCAAACAGGTGGGCGGATGCTCGTTTGGGTTCCAGCTTGATGGCCTCGCTGGCAAGCGCCAGGGCCCGATCATAGTCATGCGTGCCAACCAGTTGTTGAGCAAGCCGAACCCGCGCCAGTACGTGCGCGGGAGAGATCTGTAGTTCCCTCTCGAATTCGGGCGCCGCGTCACCCGGATGTTGATCCGCCAAAAAAGCACCGTAAAGAAAGTGGACGCCGGGCTCGTTCGGGTAGTTGGCGTCCAGTTTTTTGAATGCCATTTCAGCCTCGTCGTACCGCTCCGCCTGAAAGGCTATGATTGCCCTGCCGGCGATATCGACCATTTCGCGAAGGTCAGCCGGATTCTCCGCGGGCAAAAACGGCATGCGCAGCCCGGACAGGCCGGCGGGTGTAATGAACGAGTCATCGGGGTCGGCAGTATCCAGGATCACCATGACCTCGTCGTAGCGTTCGAAGTAGTTCAGCAACATGGCGAGGTGGTAGAACATCGCCTGAGACAGATCCTTGCGATCCCCGACTCCCATGGCTCGGGCGCGCTGCAAATGGTCGAGGGCGCGCGGGTACTCACGCGTATTGAACTCGCTCAACCCAAGCAGGGCCCATCCCGCTCCCGCGTCGCTGCGAATCGTCATGAAAACGCGCAGGACGTCGCGCGCTTCTGCGTACTGTTTCTTTTCGTAAAGTAGCGTGCCCAAATACCACAATGCCTCTTCTGACTCCGGTTGCGCGATCAGCACGCGGCGAAACAAGCGGATAGATTCCTCATCGCGATTTTCATCGCGCGCCCTTTCTGCAGCCTGGAGAAATTGGCTGACATCCGGTCGCGGCGGAGCAGCGTGCACCTGCGCAGCGGCAGTCGGCGCTGGAATTGCATACAATGCGAGCGAAACGATCAACATAACCTTGGAAATCAATTCGTCTTCTCCTGCGTTTTGCTGGACAAACCCTGCACCGGTGTCGCCGGTTTACCCTGGCTTCTCGTACCTTGGGCCGCAGCCGAAACGGCCCTGCGACTCAACGCAACAAACGCGGCGGACTCGGCCTTGGCTTCCTGTGTTCGTCCCAGTTTGCCGTAAACCACAGCCAGGTGGGAATGCACACTTGCATTGTTGGGAGCAAGCCGTCTGGAGGTTTCCAGCTCTTTTGCGCTCGCAACCAGATCGCCATCGGCCAAAAAAACTCGTCCCATCAGATGATGCGCCTCGGCGTCATTGGGTTCAGCGTCGATTGCCTTGCGTGCAAATACACCGGCTTCCGACGTATCACCCTTCTCCAAGTCCATACGGGCAAGCGCGACCAAGACAGGTACGTGGTTGGGAGAGATCTTGAGTTCTTCGCGATACTCCAGTTCAGCTTCTGTATTTTTCTCTTCTAGTCCATAAAGCACGGCGCGGACGGCATGCACCTCGGGCTCTCCCGAGTAGCGCGATTCGAGCCGCGCGGCGAACTCGTCGGCGCGTTCAAATTGGCGCGGAAGCATCTGAGCATACAATGCTGCCTTGCCGGCCAGCCAAATACGCTCGCGCAGTTCTGGCGGGGAGTTTTCCGGCAAATAGCGCATTCGCAGCGAAGCAAGCCCCATGGCCTCGGTTAGCTCGGGATTGTCGCCCAGACGCTGCACCAGCCAGGTAGTCTCGGCCAGCGACTCCGTGAATCTGCCGTCGCGCGCCAACAAAAGCGCAAAATGATAGAAGCCAGCATCGCGCAGTTCGCGCGTTCCCGGCGAGTCGGCACGTGCCCAGGCGAGGAACTGCTCCAAGGCATCGTCGTACTGGCCGGTTTCGTACTCGCACAGGCCAAGGAATGCATGCGCTGATCCACGGTACTTGGGATTGTTCTGAATATGCTGAAGGGCCAGACCAGCCTCGGAGAAGCGATCCTGATCGTAGTAAAGGCTGCCCAGATACCACCAGCCGTCTGACCAGGCTGGGTTCAGGCGCGTTGCCTCGCGATACAGACGGATCGCATCTGGAACCTGACTCGCGCTGCGCGTTGCCTCCGCTTGCCGTGCAACCGCATCAAAGCGCGTCGGGGTGACAGCAGCAGCTGGAAGCACCGAAGACAGACAGAGCAGCAGAGTGGATAGATGGAGCGATGGAAATCGAGCGGAGAAGGAGGAGGGAGCCGCCAGAGTCGAATAGTTCAAGGGTGAGTGTTTCAAGTTTGAAGGCCATGGGAGCGACATCAAAATAGAATATCTGGGGTAACCGTGATGGTCACCCCAGGTATTCAGGTTAGAAGGAGTACTTTGCACCGAATTCGATAACGCGGTGACCAAAATGGTAGTCCGCGTAGCCGAATTCCTGGCATTGTGGTCCAGGGCAACCAGTTTGTGCATTCAAATTGGTGCCGCTGACGGTCAGGTTAGCGTCGCCGGTGCCGTTGAACGATTGCAGGGCATGATTCAAGAAATCGAACCCGGCCGCGCGCAATTCCAACTTTTGTCTTTCACCGATGTTGATTTGCTTGACAACAGTCGCATCGGTTTGCCAAAACGCCGGTCCTGGGATGTACGGCGCACGTGCTGCATTGCCGATACTACCGCCGGTTATCGTCGGCGCGAAGCAGGCGCCGTTGGCGAACTGGTGAGCTTTCAAGCCAGACTTCGGGTTGCAAGTGTATGACGAGAACGGTGTGACATCCGGGGAACCAACCAGAACGCCGCCACTCTGACTGCCGTTGATGCCCGCGTTGACGCCAATGTTCTGGCCCTGCTGGATCGTGGTGAATCCCGAGAGCTCCCAGCCGTTGGCAGCACTACGGAGAAGCCGGTTTCCATTGTTCAGCTTCGGCAGATCGAAGACATAGCTGGCGTTGAAGACGCTGCCACGATTGTTTCCGTCGACGCTCCAGTACTCACTCTGGCCCCAGTCCTTGAAAGCGCCGGATTGCTTTTGGTTGTCGTGCAACTTGGAAAAGCTGTAGTTGAGGTTGATCAACGCCCAGCCAGCGGAGCGATTCAGGCTGACCTGGAAGGCGTCGTACTGAGACTTGAAAGAGCTCTCGTAGGCAGTGATGCCCGTATAAGCCGAGTACGGACGGAAATCCTGATCGCAGCTAGCATTGCCCACGGCAGCTTCTCGGGCAAGTTCAGCTGTTGCATACGTCGTACCAACACCAGCCCCAAACGATGCGCAATCTTTCGCGGCAAACACCGTCGCCGGGTCAGACATCGCCCCGAGCGGAACGGAGTCCAGGTTCACCGAGTCCTGCCCGTAGTCGCTGTGGTTTCCCACGTACGCGAGTTCGAGCAGCATCTTGCCCGGGAGTTTCTGGTCAATGTTCAAGCTGTAGGTCGTGGTTTGGGGGTCAGCCTTGTCGGTTGTGTCGACGACACTGACGCCATTGTTCACATAGTTCGCCGGATTCGACTGAGTTACACCGCCTGTGGGGACTGTCGGAGCGCAGTTTCCGCCTGCCGTGCACGGGTTCGCACTTCCGCTGCCATTGTTGATGTGACTGTCAATATCCTCCCAGGTATTGCAGTTTCCAACACCGCTTCCAGGACCGCAATTCCAGCTAACCGATCCATAGGCCGTTCCCGCACCGTTGGCGAAAATCGAGCCCGGATAGGTGTATATGCCCCAACCGCCGCGCACAACCGTCTTGCCAGTGCCGAAGACGTCAATGGAGGCGCCAAAACGCGGCGCATACTTGAACAGATCTGTGGTGACGCCAGCCTTGGAAATGCTCTTGTCGAGACCATACCACGAGAGGCCAGGGTGCGTTGATCCGGCCGTAAGATCGCTGGCATAGGTTGTGGGATTGAAGATGGCAGAGCCGAAGGCGTTGTCGGGAGTAGCTGCGCCGAAGTGCGCGAAACGTAACCCCAAATTCGCCGTAATCCGCTTGGTCACCTTCCAGTCGTCTTGCACATAGAACTGCGCTGTCGTCTCATAGTTCCAATACGTCTTGGGGAATGCTTGCTCAGTGTAGCTATCGCCATCGACGAGACCCATCAGGATGTCGGAGTACAGGTTACCCGTTTGAGTTCCGGCCCAGGATGCGTATTGATAGGCGCCGCCAAAAGAATAGCCGGTGGCATCCTGAGCCTGGCCGACGCGCTCCCAGGAGAAGCCCGCCTTCAGGGTGTGGGTCTTGATGACCTTGGTGAGATCTTCAGCCGTACTCGGGATCTCTTTCAGAGAATTGAAGTCCGGGTTGTAGGAGATCTGGTAATCACCCAGATTGGGAATGTCGCTGTTGTCTCTGCTCCAAGCATTGGTGATGCGTGGCGCCGCTGGGCTGCCAAAGACACCCTTCTGCGGAAAGTTCAAGCCCGCGCGCGTAGTCAAATTCGGATGCTTGGGCGCGCCTGGCAAATGTAGGTGCGTGTAGCCGACGCGGCCTTGCACAGTCAACGTCGGCGTAAAGATATGCACCGCGTTCACCGTGTACATATCCGTCTGGTTGAAGGCGAGCTCGCCAGGAGCGAGCGGAACCGTCCAATCTCCCGACCCCACCCACATTCCATTGGGATTTTCGTTGCTTTCCGATTGGTGGCTCCAGTTCGCGTACAACTTGGTGTTGTCGGTCAGGTTGATGTCGACGTGCGCTACATTCTGCCAATCGTTCAGGCTCGCTGTAACTTGTTTGATGTAGTTGAAACCAAATGAATTAGGTACACCACCCGGGGTCGTGGGCAGGGGAGCCATCGCCGTAAGTAACGGCGCCGCCAGCAACGAAAGGCAACTCGCGTTCAACACGCCGGTGGGGGATATGACGCAACCTGCATTCTGGCGTGTTGTGAAACCAGCGCTGCCGGTATTGGCTTTGGGTAAACTCGAAATCGCGGTCTTCCCAAACCAACCATTACCATTGGTTTCTGAGGCGATAAGGCTCGCCCATCCGGGCAAGGCGCTGAAGTCTCCGTTGAGCATATCGGCGGTAGGAACGAAAGAGCGGTCCGGTGAGCTGCTTCCAACCTGTTGGCCGTAGTACTCGAACGATTCGTGGAACTGGTACTTCGTCCTGCTCTTGTTGAAGTTGGTGCCGGGGATGATGATCGGGCCACCGATGCCGCCACCTGGGTAGTAGAAATGCTCATCTGGCTTGAGTTCGCCAGGGGTTAAACCATTTCCCGGTTGGGTCTCGTTGTACTTGAGGTTCGCATCCTCCGTGTTCAATACGGAGTTACGGGCATGGAGGCGGACGTCGCCGTGGAAGGTCGCGCTGCCGGCCTTGCTGATCGTATTGATCACCACCGGTCCCTTTTCATTGTCGGCGCCAAAGTTCGAGGTCTGCACCGTCATTTCGCTGATCATGTCGGGGTTGGCGTTGACCGGCGTGTTGCTAGTATTGCCCGGGTCTGCGGTGTTCTGTCCGTCAGAATTGAGCGAGACGCCCCCGCCGCTACCGGCAAGTCCGTTGATGTTGCCGGATCCCAACGCGGAGACGCTGTCGCCGATGTTGATGTTTATGCCTATGACTCCGCCGGTGTAGGACGCCGAGTTCGTGCCACCAGCCGAGTTCATGGTATATCCGGGCAGTATCTTGAGAATTTCGACGGCATTGCGGCCTACCATTGTCATCTTCTGCAGTTCCGCAGCGCTGATATGCACTTCCTTGGCGCCGGAATCGGTGATGTCCATTTGGTCGCTGTCGGCGGTGACTTCGACGGTTAAGGTCTCGGCGCCGACTTTCAGGACAATGTTTATGGCCTTGCTGTCCGTGCTCTGAAGCAAGATGCCCGAGCCAACCCACTTCTCGAAGCCCTTGCCCTGGACCGTGACGTTATAGGAGCCCGTGGGAAGCTCAGTGAGCGAGAAGAATCCCGTCGAGTTCGTTACCTCATGCCTGGCGACCTGGGTGGCCTCCCCTATTACTTCCACTTTGGCGCCCGCCACCGCGGCTCCCGTGGAGTCCGTAACGGTGCCGGAAAGATTCGCGAAGATTGATTGAGCCGACGCTGCTGGAGAATCTACCAGTAGCCACGTTGAAAGAGCGAGAAGAATGGTGACCATCCATAGCGCTCTTGGAATTGATCTACGCATTTGCTGCCTCCTGTTCTCCTCACTGACTGACTGCGAGGAGAGAATGCCACCGTCCGGTGGGGGTTCTGAAAGATGCTGTCAACGAGTTCCCCCAAGAGCGAAGATTTGGGAGCGAAGACTCCGGCCCATTGGCCCTTGCCTACTCGTTGCCGTTTTCGTCACGAGAAGTAGAATCGGACCAAAGTGCAAACGTTTACACCCTCTGCCCTGATCTCCGATCCTCGCCGTAGCTCTTGGTGCAGCATCATGTCTGTTAAATAAGGCGATTAAACTCTGCGACAAAAAGAGGACTCTTGTGAAGTTCGATTTTGCACAAATTTGTTCGGGTGCGTTAAGCGTTGCCATGCGATTGAAAATAAGCGACATATGGAAAGAAATGAAACGTGTTAAATGGATGCGTTAACACCGTGAACTTACGTTCGGCGAAAAGCGATGGATCCGCGGGGGTGCGGATTCCAGGAGATTGGTTAGCAGAGATTCTGCTGTGCGGTATTCGGCGCAGGCGGGTTATCACATTCCGACGCCCAAGCTGGGACGGTGGTGAGACGCGATCAACCTCATTCCGAAGAAGATCAGGACCCGCCCCACTGAGCACCGACCGAGGGCCAAACGCATTTTGGACGACGAAGGTCCGTGTGCTGGCACCGAAAATGAGCGGTCTCAATCGCGCGAATGCTCAAACGCTCTTGAAATCGACCTCAGGTCCTCCGGCCGCTGCATACGTTTACACGATTGCCCTCTTTCCAACCAAATTGCCCCCAAGATTCCACGTCACGTCGGTCGGAGCGCCCGTTGATCGCTCGCTGCTCGCGGGCTCAGTTTCCCTCTCGTTTCGATTTTTGCCGGGCTTCGGGTGCCCTTCTTTGCGAGACCTAATGCCAGAGTAAGGATGATAGGCGTTAAAAGAATTGCTGCTCGTGCGTTAAAAATGAGCTGGATTGTTGGCTCACGATTCTCACGCTTAACGATTGTGTTATCATTGCGTTGGACAATTTTAACCTCGGGCGCAGGCCATCAAGACAGATCCCCTCTCGCATGTGGCGATGGCATTTCCGCAATCGCATTCATGATGTGGATTTATCCTTCCGGAGTGGATTTATGGACCGAACCGTGGCTCCTCAAGTGAAAGATTCAGAACGCGCGGAACTGGAATCTGTCTTGACCGCACTCGCGCGCACTCCACGTCTTGAGAGTTTCTTGAGGTATATTGCGGAGAGATATTTTCAGAACAGAATTAGTGAGATCAATGAGTACAATCTTGCGACCGAAGTCTTAGGCCGTTCAAAAAGCTCCTTCGATGCCGCTCGGGATTCCATCGCGCGCGTCGAGGCTCACCGGCTCCGAAAGAGACTGAAAGAGTACTACGAAACAGACGGGAAAGAGCACGAAATTCAGATCTCACTCCCCCAGGGGAGCTACGTTCCGGCATTCACCCCGCGTGTCTCATCCCCTCAAATCACAATGGTGGTTGCACCTCAGGCGGATGACCGGGAAGGCAAGAATTCGCCCTTCGTGTTTGTTTCCGATGCGGAAGAGACGCTGGTTTCATCTGAAACGGAGATGATCGAAACAAGCCATTCAAAACTGCGCACTCTTCGCAAACGCACTCTGCCGTACGGCATCGCAGCAATTGTCGCGCTGCTCGTTGTAGTCTTCGGCGCAGTACGATTCTTTTCGCGAGACAGATCAAGCCGTCAAGCGGATGCTCTTGTGTCACATCTGCTTAACGCCGCTCAGCCTTCCCCGCAAAATGCGGCTCAGGTTCCGCTGCGCTTGCTGGCTGGGTACGATGGATCACCGAAGATTGACAGCGCGGGTGCCTACTGGCAGGCCGACCGCTATTTTCATAGCGGCGCCGCCTTCCGGCGTCCCGACTCCCCGGTGTTGAAAACCAGCGACCCGATGCTGTTCGACTATTGGCGCACCAACGACTTTACCTACGACATCCCCCTTGCGCCGGGGCCCTATGAATTGCACCTGTTTTTCGTCGCCTCGCCGCAGGACGACCCCAAAAGCAGCTTCTTCAATGTGAGCCTCAACGGGCAACCGCTTCTGAGCGCTTTCAACATCGGTTTCGACGCTCTCGGAACCAATATCGCCGACGAACGCGTTTTCAAGGACATCTATCCTGACAAAGATGGCATACTTCACCTCAAGTTCTTCATGGATCGATCCTCCCCGACACTGAACGCGCTTGAGATATTGCCCGGCTTGCCCCATCGCCAAATCCCCGTTCGCCTCGTCGCGCAGCAATCGGCAGTCATGGACCACAATGGAAACCTGTGGCATCCAGATGACTATTACCAGGGCGGCACCCTTTCCGATCCACCTCGGCAGGTCAACGGCACCCCCGATCCAAACCTCTATGCACAGGAACGCTACGGTCATTTCACCTATTCGATTCCCGTCGACACACGCGGTCGTTATACGCTCGTACTCCATTTCGCTGAACTTTACTGGGTTCCAGATCCCGGGATCGGCGCGGGTGTGGGAAGCCGGGTCTTTCGTGTCTACTGCAACGGCTCAACTCTGCTCGACAACTTCGACATCTTCAAGGAAGTTGGCAGCCAGCATGCCTTGATTGAGACATTCAATCACCTGCGGCCTTCCGAGGAAGGAAAGCTGGACTTGACGTTCGAACCGATCGTAAACTACGGGACTATCTCTGCAATCGAAGTGATCGACGAATCGGAGTAACGACGCCCTCCTTGGCTTCGCGCGTCAAGTTGTGGGCGGAATCGGGATGTCGGTGATGGTGTTGGCCGGAACTCCAATCGTAAGTTCCGTGCAAAGTCCGGTGATTTCCAACTGGGCACTCGTTGTCGCTCCTGGGGTGGAGTTGGGCCTTTGAGGCAGCAACGCGCTCTCCCCAAGCGCGCTTGAGGCGAATGATGTAGCGAACGGTATGGGGTGGCTTCGGTCTCGACATGGCAACACTATAACGCACTGTACATTGCAGAATCGTTCAGGTCGCGACGACGAATTAGCACTCCGACGGGAAATCGTTTACTCTTCTGTCCGTGGTTAGATTGGAAGTGTGGCTTTGGTTTTAACACACTCGTATCGAAAGCTCGATTCAAAAGCAGCAAGAACACCAAATGCAGTGATCGAGCCGCCAACCTGGACAGGATAAACATGAGAACGAGATTCGCACTTGCACTGATGCTCGGACTGGCGCTTTTCTTCGTGGGTGCCACATTGTTAACGGCACAATCTGACAATGCTGATTCCAGTGCTCATCCGTCCAGGCCAATGGGACCATGTGACGTCTACGCAGCGGCCGGCGATCCGTGCGTGGCCGCGCACAGCACCACGCGTGCACTGTACGCCTCCTATAACGGCCCGCTCTATCAGATCGTGCGCCAGTCCGACGGCAAGCTCCTGGACATTGGCGTTGCCCGCAGCTTCGATCCACGCTTCCTCCCCACACTCGGTCACCCTCATGCAGTTGCGCTTCCCTTCGCTCGCTGTGACCTGCTTGTGACGGGACTTGCACCCGTAAGAGTGCGCCCATGCTGGGCGCACAAGCAAAAGGGGCCTGGTTCTCAGGCCCCTTTTGCTTTGGCTGCTTTCTTCTTTGCCCAGTTGGCATTGAATCTCTTCCGGCGTGCCGCGCTCCACTTGGGGCGCGCAATACCGTCGGTTCGCTCCACTGCGGCCGACCGCACACTTAGCTCCCGCAGCTTCGAGATCAGCCCCTGCCGTTCCTCGATCTCGGTCTCGATAGCCTGAATGGCTTCTTGAATGACATTTCTCACGAACCCAACCCCCAGATGAGTAGCCGTCATACACGAAGAGATGCAGGTGGTATATTGTTCGACGTTTATGACACAGCAGTATTAGAAGCTGATCTTCCTCTCTGGAAACCAGGTGAGCTGGATAGTGGTGGTGGTCACGGTCTGCTGGCCCGGCATATAGATAGGCGCCTTCCAGCGCTCGTAGGTAAAATTGCCGTTGATCTCGAAGTCCTTGCCTGTGCGCTTGACCGCCTGGAAGTTGATGTCGTTTAGAGTAGTGCCGCCGGGGATGAAGTCCTTGGCGGCTTTCTGATTGCGTACGCCCACCTGGAGCCATTCATTGCCGCTCAGGTGATATGTAATCCAACCCTGGCCGCCCTTGTCCTCGCGGCCAATCCAATCGCCGAAGAGCTGCCCTTGGTTGGTGTACCCCTGGCGCTGGATCGCCTCCCAGTATTCGAAGGTGCCGCCCTGGCTGCGGGAGGTGGGGGGATCGGTCGAAACGCCTTCGATGCGTACGTCCAGTTTGGCAACGCCGGGCACATGCGAGAGATACAGGCCAGGCCGGAAGCAGGCACGCTGGGGAGCATCGGTGGGGGAAACTTCATCGTGCGCCTCCGAGTCCGAGTAGAGCGTCAGCCAGTTGCTCGCAAACGGCAGCCGCCAGGAGAAGTCGAAGGCTCCGAAGCGCGCACCCGGATCCTGCGCGCTGTCCTTCACCGCGTCGCTGGTGTTGGTCAGGCTGAAGAAACTGCGCAGGAAGGAGTGCAGCGTGATCGGCTCATGACCCTGGCCGCCCCAGATCACGGTGCGCTCGAAGCCGAACTCGAGATTCTTCGTTGGCCGGAAGCTAATTTTCTCGACATGTACCCAGGGATGCGCCGGATTTACCCACGGTTCGGGGTTCTTAAAGCTCCCCGGTCCAGACTGCGGCACGTAGGTGTGCCCTCTCAGCGATCCGACCA
>Ga0182030_10005643_pt1 | contig 26497 bp, 21 predicted proteins | sample 812S3MmetaG_FD_121299 | JGI IMG/M metagenome (GOLD analysis project Ga0182030, IMG submission 121299) | Permafrost microbial communities from Stordalen Mire, Sweden - 812S3M metaG (Illumina Assembly) | ecosystem: Environmental > Terrestrial > Soil > Wetlands > Permafrost | place: Sweden...
AAAAAAAAAAAAAAAAAAAAAAGGATTGTAAGCCTTGCGAGACGCTGGCGAGAGAAAGCAGGCCAAGCGAGAAGTCACATTGGGGCATGGGCATGGGCATGGGCATGGGCATGGGCATGGGCATGTAGAAATGCTGATGCTGATGCAGATGCAGATGCAATGCACAGATACAGAAGGAGCAGGAGACGGTCTCCGTGGATCGAGCATAAGCAAGTGCATCTGCAATTCTGGCATTTTCCTATTTCAGTCGGGGCTGAAGTCATCCATGCGTTGGCCCATAGAGGGGGACGGGGGGCCTAGACCAGGGCGAATCGACTGAGTTCTTTTTCTATTTGGAAATTGCTTGGACCCTGATTTACTACTAGTACTAGTACTAGTACTAGTACTACTACTACCTTAGGCATTACATGATTTCACGTCATTTGAGGTGGCCATGCTTTCAGGTTTCTCCGCTGGAAGTTGTCCCGATTTGGAAGGGAAGGCTGATGCAAAGTATAGAAACCGATCATCGCCTAAAAATTCTTGGGTCAGAGATCGGTCCAATGTGAGTGGTCGATGCGTGGTCGTACCTGGGTTACTTGTAGCGTGCCATTTGTGTCTTAGCTCGCTGAGCCACACTCAGCCACACAGCTTGCCCCAGGGTCCCGGCGTACGGGGAATTTCTTGAAACAGATAAATCATGTGCATCATTCCGAAACTTTTCCTCTCCTCTTTCCTATCCCTATCCATGACATCATAACCATCCTTTTTCTCCTTGACGAAATACACCAGGAAATATTGGCCATAATCTTTTCCCTCTCTATCTCGAGGTGGGCCCATCGCGCCCCCCCTCCCCTCCCTGGCCGCCCAAACTCAAAAGCTCATCGCTTTGGAGAGGGTGATGTAATTATGCTTTGGGCTGTTCGCAAAGCAGGCCAATGAGGGTGCGAGGGCCGATGCGCGGAGGTTGCCGTCCTAAGTCCCCTGACGATCGCCGATGGCCGACCTTCCACGAGGCTGACATTTCCAATTCGCTTGTTGGGGATCGCGGGGGCGATGACGGGATCGATCGGTGCGATCGGTCACATGCTCGCTCAATCCTCCCCGTCCATCCGACCCTTCCCCAGTTCCTCGTGATTGTCATCCAATTCGCACAATATCATCACAGCGTACTTGTATAGGTCATGATGGACAAGCAGCCCTCTCCCATCTGCTCTTGTGGGAGATATATATTTGTATACAGTAGGCAAACCCCAATATTATAATAATCCGATCTTTTAATATTTCTTTCCTTTCGTTCACTGATCTATAAACTATCTGTATTTTAATTGCTGAAAGGCATGTTAGTCAAGCACCCCCGCGTTTTGACTTGGTTATCATCGAGTGGTATCGTCACCCGTGTCGTGGTCCCCCCAAAAGGGTGATTGACACCTCCATCATAGTCAAGTCGACTGATTGCGACAAGGATGTACCTCCTTCTGCTACCAAATTTATCCGCGCTGGGAAACGAGAAAGAAATCTTTACCCAAAGCTTTGAAGATATTTCCAGATGACTGAGAATCGTCCTTCTCAACCAAATTTTTGCTCGACAAACTTGAGATCAGCACAGATCATAGATCCGAAGGTTTTAAGCCTCATGGAACGAATAACTTTGACGAGGCATGAAAGCATATATATGAGGCTTACTTCCCAGACCGTGATGCCATTTAGACTGAATCGTCAAGTCTCACTTCCCAGCTCTGCTGTTGAGTATCACATATCTACTAAATTACACTTCACCCATTCCATAGTTTTCTTATATTTGAATCAAGCATGTATCCTAATGTCAACAAGACTTTCAAGATCATGTAGCCTCTACGCGATTGCCATAGGGTAATCGATGAAATCTCTAGGAAGGTCTCAATCAGTATTGAGTGACGGAGATACCTACCCTTTCTGCATTCAATAAACCCAGCGGGTATCATGAGCTTAACTGGAAGAAGCTTAGAGGGAGCCCCCTATCAATATGTTACTACTGTAGAAGATTGTGGCGATCTAATCCAAGCAATCTTATTATCTTCCAGTCTGAACACATGAAGCTATGTAATTCCATAACTTTGCTCTGGCATGGACGTACTTTAGCTTCGCCTTCAACACTCATGGTTATATTTTCGCGATATCGCGCACCCTACATACAATTTTTAAAACAGGGTAATGAAAACGACAATGCAAAGCCTTGTTCCTTCCGTTGATTAAGTCGACTCCCCGTTGGTTCTAAATCCTCCTTGTAGTATCAAGCAGCCGAGGACCATCAATCATGATCCATCTTCTCAACACTCTGCACGCAGTTATCATTCTACCTGAGCATATCGTTCAAGATCATCCTAGAGGATGGAGCTCGGGATAAGTTGCCTACGAATTCTACCTTGGAATTGCAAGAAAGCTGGCAGCACAATTATGATTCCCCCCTGAAAATCAATGATGGCGAATCAAAAGTTGACAGAAGCGAACTTTGAAATGCTCGACACGGCAAGTGAAGCGGCTAGGGGCCCCAATACACCCAATCATTAGCAACTCAAATAAGGAATGAGATCCACGCAGAAAAACCCACAGGAAACCAAGGAAAGCTTCAAGAAGATACAGCTTTATGATCGAGCATCGCGAGTCCTTCTGCACTCGGAAAATATAACCGTTATCAAGCCTTGCCGGGAATTGCTAGTGAGTATTCTGTAGAGCAGGAAGAGAGGGCCTAGGATCTTGTGCGTTAGTAAGTTCACAGGCAGACGAATTTTCTTGGTGTTGTTTTCTCACTTTTGAACAATCTGTAAATGGAATATACATGCACAGAGAAGCATGGCCTCTATCTGGCTTTTCTCTGATTGAAAGTTCATACATTGAAAAAGTGGTCGGACTCTCCTGCATGTTCTTAGATATTTGTGAGGGAAAGGTCACTTACTCTAACTTGGACGAAGAGCTCTGTCTTTAGCATAGTGAAATGTGGCCATCAGATAATCTCAAATACGCTGTGGTTACGCTCGATGCACGAAGGTCGGAAACAGCACATGAATACTAAATCTCATAACGTTATTGCTACACTCTCCTTTGCTATCCTAACTAATTCCCTCCAAACTCTTCCCTAAATCAATCACACTAACCGTAACCCTATTATCCGTACTCGGCGGAAGGTGCCCCGCCCCAATAATCAACAAATGTTCGGGAATCCACCTGAAAACCCTCAAGTGCCTCGTATAACTCACACCTTCCGGCGTGGGCACGCTCTTCCATTCTTCCTCCGCCCCAAGCGCCTGATTTGTAAAAACCTCTGTCAAAGTCCCACTACTTACAATAATCGTCCCGTTCGGACCACCGATCGGTGACCACGTTACATACGGCGAGGACGTAGGTTGCGTTCCATCCGTCGCTATGAGTGGGAGGCCTGGCGAATCGTTGAAATCTAGCGGCGAAGCATTGATGCGATAATATACGGGAAATTCATAATCAGTCCCCGACAGATGCGGACCGCCTCCATACTCATAAGTCATAATGAAACTCCCGTTTGGTAACTGAGCTACGGTCGTCATGCCAGGTCGATCTGTGTACGTGGGGTACGCGACGTCGTTTACGGGTGGTGTCCAGGTTAGAAGGTTGGTGCTTGTTTGGTGGACTAATTTTTGGCCGTGGAGGGGGTCCCGTTGGTCGCTGTAGTAGATGATGATTTGGCCTTCATGATATAGTAGGAAAGGCTCCCAGATTGCGGGGATCCCGTTGTCTGGGATCGCAGCGCCGCCAGACGCGACGTGGGATACGAAGTGCCAGGTGTAGCCTTTGTCGAGGCTGGCGTAAACGTCAATGCGTGTGGCGTTGAGGTTCGTGGGGATGCTGTTGCCGGCTAGGAGGACGGTGCCTGCTGGGTAGCGCCCAACTGCAACAGGGAGCTCGTATAGAAAGGGTTGATATCGTAGACCCCAGTTGTTGACTTGGTCTGTCACTTTGGATATCTCTTTCCAGGTTTCCCCACCATCTACACTTTTGAAGATTGGGAAGTAGACGAGTGGAGGTTCCGGACTGTAGTTCTCCCATGTTGCGAGGAGGACGCCGCCTTCGAGCTCGACTGTGCGAGCGTAGAGAACTTGTGGGTCGGTGTAATTTGCGGGAGGAACAAATACTGTCACGTTACTGAACGTGGAGAAGGGGAGTTCGGGGGAAGGAAAGGCAATTACCGCCCCACAGAGAAGAGAAACCGCGGCAATCAGAGAAAGATGCATTGTGACCACAACTGAACGAGAGATACAAGCAGACTGAATGAAAGCGGTAGAAAATAGAATTTATATTTTTTGACCTGACGTGATATAAAGTGTAAAGCTCCACATCCCGGAGAAACAGGTGGTGCGGGGTATAGAATTGCTATTGGTATTGATCCTGGAAGGAGTAGTCTTTTCCCCCGCAAAGTTATGGCAATGGAAAAATGTTGTGATCATCTCCGATGGATCCTAGATCCTGTCCCTCGACGCGCTCCAATAGGAGTACGGAAGTAGAGAGATCATGCTTAGGGCAGCTCCGAGCTATAATTCACAGGTTGTGATTTGAATCCTACCCATGCCCATTTTTGAATCGAAGAAATCATTAATAGAAGTTGATGAAGTACAATGTAAGAAGTTGGAGAGAGGCCGTGGGAGGTAAGTCGCAATCGGGATTCGTTGATCCCTGGCGATCTCTCGAACGAAGCGAGCTGCCACCAACTACTCCTGAGCATCTATCAAACCTCATCCCCAAATCCACATTTATTAATTCTCAAGTTCCTGTTACTTAGCTCAACAATGGCATCGCAATTTGCTCTCCGACGCGTCGCCTTAGGTGCTACTCGACCAGCACGATCCTTCCACAGCTCTGCTCGCGCCTTCATCAAAGTCGGCGACAAGCTTCCGAACCTCGACGTTCTCGTTGAGAACAGCCCTGGCAATAAGGTCAATTTGAGCGAGTTTACCACTGGAAAAGCGTTGATTATTGGTGTTCCAGCTGCCTTCAGTAAGATCTCTCGATTTTGGATGCTTTCATGAACTTTCTCATAATTGCATAGGTCCCTCATGCTCCAATTCTCATGTTCCGGGCTATATCAGCCATAAGGCGTTAAAAAATGCAGGCAATGTTTTCGTTGTCGCGGTCAATGACCCTTTTGTGTAAGTTGTGTGTGCCTAACTACATGAGATGAGGTCTGATATGAAGTAGGACCAAAGCTTGGGGTGCATCTCTTGATCCTACTGGTAGCTCAGGTGTAAGTTTCTTTCCTTGCTTTCCGATCCTCTTCGTGAGCTTGAAACTTCACCTACTCATATCGTCTCAGATTCGCTTCTTGGGCGACCCGACCGGAAAGTTCACCGAGGCTTTGGACTTAGCTTTCGACGGTTCCGCAATCTTTGGTGGCCCACGAAGCAAGCGGTATGCTATGGAGGTTGAGGGTGGAAAGGTCAAATCACTTCATGTTGAGCCCGATAATACCGGTCTTGATGGTATGCCTCACCTCTGATTTTATGTTGACTCGGGCTACAATGCTTACACTCATTAGTGTCCGCTGCGGAGAAGGTGCTGGGTTGAGCGGCGAATTGATGCGGAGGTCATGACTCAAGATTGTGGCGTGAATGGACCAGAATCCTGCAACAATGAATTGCCGAAGGAAGGAATTTTACGGCTCGGGGGAGCATCACTTCAGATGTGGAAAACGAGCAACTACGAACTACTTTGCTCTGCTTTGCTCCTTACCTTGATAGACGCGTTTTCTCCCCGTAATTGCAACCAATACCAGTATTCTCCCTTTGACCAATAGAATCGATTTGATCACGTGATAAGCTCGTGATCAACATCGCGGTCACTCCCGCCTTGGGGGCGGCTGATTCCTTTGATGAACTATGAATATTCAGATTCGAGTAAAGGTGAATATAGAGTTTGGATCTTACTAGCAAGTGAAGACTAGTGTGAAATGTGAATTCACTCAGGTATAAATATCAAAGAGAATCTAAGCCAGTCCAAATTGGGTTCGCATGGAATTTGATAAGCCGCGATTACAGTACCGCTCGGAACGTCTAAGCTCAGGAGGCAACTTCCCTCTTCCAACAACACCAAATAATATACTTTGAGAAACTCACCTTCTCTGGTGCGACAAAGGCCTTCTCTGCCAGCCAGGTTTAATAGAGGATCACCTACTTCGGCTATATCTTCCTGCGTTCATTGAGTCACTCGTGAAGGGTCACACGTTAGCCTCATACTCATGCGTCAGGACGTCTGACGGCCTTAGAATACAACAGTCACCTCAACACCGACACCATTTCCTCCCTTGGAAAAAGGAAGGCTGCTGAGGCGACTACTACAAAATCAAGCAAGAGGGTCGCCTCAGCTCCTACAAACGGATTTCTCCCAACACCACACACAACGACAACCCCAGATATGGAATCAGAAGACGAATATATGTCTGGCTTGTCCAGTGAGGAGGATGATAACCTGCAAGATGAGAGCGACAACGAGGGTGGATCCGTAGACGGTGCGTGTATCTTGCATCGAGGCCGTGTTTCACACTTCCTGTACTGACTGCAGCACAAACAGACTTCGGCTTCGAAGAACCTGAACCCGACCTAGGGTACTCGCAAAAAGATTCCGTGCAGAAAACGAAAAAGTCCTTCGATATCAACTTCAAGGTGTACCATCCAGAAGATATTCAGGCCCAACAAGACGTCCTTATCGATGAGGTCAATATGATCCTCCAGATCCGCAAAGAGGATGCGGCAATCTTATTACGACATTTCCGTTGGAATAAAGAGCGATTGATCGAGGATTATATGGACCGGCCACAGAAGGTATTGGAGGACGCTGGGTTGGGAGAAAGCACAACTGGCCCACCAAAGCTCAAGGTTATCCCAGGGTTCGTTTGTGACATCTGCTGCGAAGATGAGGCGGGCCTACAAACGTTTGCCATGAAGTGTGGTCACCGATACTGTGTCAACTGCTACAATCAATACTTGTCTCAGAAGATCAAGGAGGAAGGCGAAGCCGCTCGTATTCAATGCCCACAGGATGGCTGTAAACGAATAATGGACTCGAAATCGTTAGACCTCCTTGTTGCGGCTGATCTTCAATCACGGTACCACGAACTCCTTACAAGAACATTTGTTGAAGATAAAGAGCATTTGAAATGGTGTCCTGCTCCAGACTGTCAGAATGCCATCGAGTGTGGGATCAAGAAAAAGGACTTGGATAAGGTGGTTCCTACAGTTGCCTGCGATTGCAAACACCGCTTTTGCTTTGGGTGTGCATTGGCAGATCACCAACCTGCTCCTTGTGAATTAGTCAAGAAATGGCTTAAGAAATGTGCCGACGATTCAGAAACGGCTAACTGGATTTCCGCCAATACCAAAGAATGCCCGAAATGCAACTCTACAATTGAGAAGAATGGAGGTTGTAACCATATGACTTGCAGAAAGTGCAAGCATGAGTTCTGCTGGATGTGCATGGGTTTATGGTCAGAGCATGGCACGAGTTGGTACAACTGCAACAGATTCGAGGAGAAGAGTGGTTCAGAAGCTCGCGACGCCCAAGCAAAGTCTCGGGTTTCTCTTGAACGATATCTCCATTACTACAACCGATACGCTAATCACGAACAATCTGCGAAGTTGGATAAGGATATTTACACTAAGACCGAGAAAAAGATGGTCCAATTACAAACGGCATCTCACATGTCATGGATCGAAGTCCAATATCTCAACTCGGCCTCTCAAGCACTCCAAACTTGTCGGCAGACCCTGAAGTGGACTTATGCCTTCGCCTTTTATCTTGCCCGCAATAACCTTACCGCCATGTTCGAGGATAACCAAAAGGATCTCGAAATGGCAGTCGAGGCACTCTCAGAAATGTTTGAGAAGCCAGCCACCGAATTGGCCGAGCCGAAGCTGAAGGTAGAAATCATGGATAAGACAGCATACTGCAACAAGCGTCGGGTCATCCTACTCGCAGACACAGCAGACAATCTTGCAAACGGTGTGTGGTCCTGGTCTATCGAATTCTGATCTCTGATCTTTGCACGATATGTTCCTTGATTCCACACCCTTTACACCTTGCATTGGCACTTACCTTTGTCTGATTAGTTCTTGTCTGTGTACAGGAGAATGGGATTTCAACATCGACTTCAGCACGCCTGAAACGCGGAAATCTCGGTGAAGGAAAGAACGAACGAATGATATTAGATTCTGGACCAAGGTCCTCGTGTTGATAATATCTCATCGCATCGCATCAGTCTTAGAGTTTCGAGTTTTCCTTTTAACATACTTCATGCATCATCCGGCGTTGTCTCTCATCCTCGTACTCTAGCCTCAACATCTCTCCTTATGTTTGTCTATTTTCTCTCCTAAGCGATCACTTCGGCTCTTACCTCACGCACGCATCGACATTACGGGACCGGCGCACTCAACAACATGGCGTATTGCTTTCAGCGTTTCACAGGCTGGGGCTTCATGAGATTGGTTGGTCTGGTCTGGTGCGGTCGGTTTATTATGACATTACGTGAAATGGATTGGGTGGGTAGAGGGAGGAGGGCTCGTTTATAGCACGAGACATGGATGGAGTGGAATGGAATGGGATGCATAAGTGGAATTTTATTGTAGAGAGAATGTGATTTGCATAAGAAAGAAGCGTTTACTTTCCTAATTCCTATGATGATGCTCTGAAATAACTTCGATTACGCTTGAGCTATGTGATGTCATGCATTGCAAACCCGTGATTTAGACTTCAAGTTTTGGATTTGAAGAGAATGAAAATGGCATCTACCCTGACTTGTAATTCTTAAGAGACAAACACACTTTAGACGCCTCATACGCCTTCCTTTCATTCTACCTTCCCATTCCCTTCCTATTGTACGTCTCCTATTGTCTCCGCAAGAATAGCAGGAGCAACAATAGTAAGCAAGAAACAGCCATAGCCACAGCCACAATAGCAAGCAGGTCCTTAATTACAAGCAAAGTACTCCTCGGTAAACGATCGTGATCAATCCCTCAATCTCAGTTTTTGACCTTTGCTTCTGAAAACTCCATACACCAATCTCGATCTCTAACCCAATCCCGTCTGCCTGGTATGATGGAGAAAGCAAAGAGAGTAAAGCTAAGCAAGTGAGCAACAGTAAACGCCATCCTTTCCTTCAACGCCTTTTCCACCCCTGATCTTCGTTCTCTCGTTTTGACATCTCAGCGACCTCTAGCATATACGAATTGGGAAAAGTTGACTCGGGAGCCTTCATTACTGGATATGGGAGACAAAGCCTCATCATCCTCGCTGTCGTGAATGATGAGATCTTCGCTTCCGTTCTGCATCAGCGCTAAATTTTCGGTCTCATTTACCGCGGGTAGGGGGATCAAGGCTGGTTCTACATCTCCTAACTTCTTCTCACCGGTGGCCTCCGGGAATGGAACGCTGGATTTGGAGAGCAATGAGCGCCGGGGTGACTTGGTCTTGGCAGCGAACAAGGGTGTCATTGGAGGTGTCGTAGGTAGCTTCGATCGATTGATAGCGCTCGCACCCATGCGCTGAAGCGGTGTTAAGCTCGGCTTGACCGAGAGTGTTGAGCCTTTGAGGATGGTGACACTGGGTTTGATGGCGAGTGGAATTCGGGAAGGTCTTTGGGAGGCCAATGTCGGTGGGGTGGGAGGGTTTCGTGCAACGACGTTCGATTTTGGAAGAGGTGTAGACTGGGCAACAAACGAGAATCTCGACTTCAACTCTCCAAGGGATGGCAAGGGAGTAATCTCAGTGGGAGTAGCTGGCTGTTCGAACGAGCTGGAGGCAGACATATCCGAGGTCATACCAGGATCGGTGGTCTGAGAGGTTGGGTGCTGATCCATTAGTGCAAGACTGGCTGTCTGTGATGATCTTTCCCTGACAGCGTCTCCTGATCCAATACCACTTTCCGCAAAAATGGTAATCTTCTTGCCGTCCTTTCCTCCTTGATTGGTGAAACCATCGAAGTCTGGCAGGCTGAGCAATGCATCTTCGATTGAATCATCCGAGAAGATGGTAATGTCTTCCTTCTTCCCCCGTCGAGCTCTGAACTTCTTACCAATAGTAGGGCTTGGCTCCGGAGCCGAGAAGAATTTACTCCGACTAAGCTCAATCTTCGGGCCCGAGTTAGGTGAATTGACGACCTCCGTATCTTCGCATAGTCGGGCACGTTTCGGAGGGCGAGGTTCAGAGATGGTGGGGGTTCGAATATGAGGTCGACCAGTAGTTCGGGCTGGAGCTGGCGCAGATTGAGGTTGTTGAGGTTCGGTAACGGCGTGAGCAAGGTAAGGTCGAGGAAGAGGGATAGCTTGCCAAGGTCCCGAGTTCCGTTGAAGAGCTGCCTGTTGACTTGGAGATGGTGTGAAGCAATTGATATCGAGCTCAGCAAGAGGAGTTCGCTTTGGTTTGAAGAAAGTCTCAATGGGCTTCCCCTTCTTGGAGTCACTGACGGAAGCCGAGCGTAAAGGCCGCGCATTGGAAGCTAGCTTTGGAGTCGCGCAAGAGATTGTACTGCCTTGAGCAAGTCTGATAGGCAACTTTGTCATTGGGTGCAAATCTCCTCTCGCGACACCCTGAGCAATTTCTGGCTCAACGAAGGCTCCAAGGAAAGGCATCTTGTCCTCATCGATTGGAGTGTCTGGTTCGGTGTGGAAGACCAGGCGTTGTGCTTCCGGACAGAAAACCCGTTGATGAAGAAAAGTGAACTCGGCTTGATAAAAAGAATCAATATAGCCCTTCGGCACGTGAAATTTCCCGTCAAATTGCAGCATCCGAAGGACCTTCTCGATAGTCTTATGTTTCCGAACCATACGATAAGCGGTCTTTAGTCCCATGTTATTAATACTAGAAAGATAATCACAGCCGCTTAATATGGCCATGCGCCGGAATTCAACATCTGACCAACCTGTCAAGCTGATCTCCCTGCACGCACAAAAGTCTGCTTTGTTAACTTCGATGCAGTTTCCATACTGGTCCAGTTTTGTCAGAAGACATTTGGCCCCGAAAACCAGGAGGTCAGAATCTTCGGACAAGATGCCGTCAATGATGCCTTTCCTTTCCAGGTATACCATCTGAGCATCTGCTTCGTAAGGAGCTACGATATATTGAACCCCGGTTCTCCTCAATTCGTTGATGAGTTGGCGGGCCATTTCCGGGGTCACATCTACCGCCTTTTGGAATTCCTGATACGCCTGCGAGGTCTTTCCAGCTTTCAGAAGCTCCAGTCCAGTCCTCTTGCTTTCATCTCTTCGTTTGGCTCGGTCTGCTTCCGTGGCAGCCTTGCTAGGAAGGTAGTCTCCGTCGAAGATTATGTAGGGAATGACTCCAAAATGTATCAGCATCCGAACTCGATGCATTGCAAAATCCACAAATCTATACATTGTTAGGATCAGGAAATGGCAATGCGAGAAATGGGACATACTTTCTGGTTGGCTTCCCCATTGCTAATTCCATGGCGCAAGCCACAGTCCCACGGTGAAGCCAGCCATATGCATCCACTCCCAGGGTCTTTCCTTCAAACTTCTTAAGGTTACATGGCTTGTGGATGGACTTAAGCAATGGTAAAAGACCTGGTAATCATTAGCATCAGTATATATAAACGTGGTTGGGGTGGAAGATGTACCGTTAATTCCCATCCTGGATAGCGAATGGTGCACAAAGCACAAGCAAACCTCAATGTCCGAACATGTATTTACAGAGAAATGAAGTTTGTACTACAAATGCCCTTTTGTTTGTGGGACAGATGGAAGGGACCTGCTGGAGACAATTAGTATGGCATATATTCTGTCGATTCAAATTTGATAATGTCTAGCATTGTTCCGGATAGATTTAGCAATAGGACGCGCTTTCCAGGAACGCGTCGGTGAACCGGGCAACCAGCGGCAGTGGATTGGCTAGTCCCAACGACGTCAAGCGGGGTCCTGATAAAGATTTTTGGCGATAAAGATTTCCAACTTGAAAAGAGTGTTTATTATACATCAAGCAAACACATTATTGTGTAAGCAGCCAAAATGCCAAAAAGTTTAGAGAAAACTCGCAAGAAGATTGCGAAGAAGAAAGGAAATATTACGGCTTTGCACGAAAATTCTCGAGATTCACAGAGGTTGCGAAGAGCTCAAATGCGAGACGACAAGTTGATTCGAGTCGCATCAGCAAGAAGAAAGAATGATCAACCGTTAGGTATGCCAATGCCTCAGTCTGATTATTCTCCAAGCTAATTTTGTATAGTTGTCCGTGCAGCATACTTTCAAGAAGCCATTCGAGAAAACGATGGCCTTCCACTCGACCTAGAAGCTATTCAAGCTCTCATTCACACGTAGGACACTTACATCCAACCTTGCTGGTCCCTTCCTAACAGTTTTTAGATTTGTGCACCAACACGACGAGGAGTTCAATACTCTGAAGAAGGAGCGCCGTGCGGGCAGACCAGCGAGTACAAGGGAGGACCTACTAAGGATGAAGATTGCAACGGACGAGAAGGAATATGAGAATGGATTCTGTAAGGAGTCCATTATTTCCAGTGGACAGTGCTAATTGGATTCAGACTTGCCAGATCTCACGGATGCGGATAATGTCGTATTCTTGAATAGATGGGAGGGAGCATGGTCATATTTGTCGACATTGAAATGGGTTCGGATATCGAGTCAAGGGGAGATTCATCCGTCGAAATTCCCGCCGAAAGGTCAATCATGATGAGAGGATATCTAGGCTTATAGCATTGGCGATTTGAACAAGTATGGCGTTAGGAATACCAAAAGATTTTTTCGGCGGTAATGTTGCGTCTATTGAAGAGACAACAAAGCTGGCAAAGTTGCAGTGTCTCCGTCCTTCTAATATATCACACATTTGTCAATATATTTGTGTTTCGTTATATCTTCAAACTATCATGCGAACAACCTAGAACGCAGGTAAGATCAGAAAAGAATTGAAACTATAGTCACATAGCTTTATGTAGCTTTGCAAAGTTATGCCAACCTTTTGTATTCCCAGTCTATATCGGTCTAAAATGCCCGATGCGTTCCCATCTATCACATTTTTCCGTCCCATGTAAAAGGATGTCCAATTCCCACCATCCCACTTTTCCCACCCTCAAACTAAGCCGACTCGACGGCACTATTTTGCAAAATATAAGACTCTGGAGGCTCGAACGAAGATTCTCTAGGTGTTATTTGATCGGAAGCTTCTAATCTTGACCATTGCCTCCTATCGCTGATGTTTTCTGCGTGCTCTGGCTGGCCTCGAGCTTCTTAAGTTGTTCCTTTAGTTCAGCTTTTTCTCTTGTTATTGTCTTATTTTCCTTATCGGCTCTGGCCTTTGCTCTCGCTGCTGCTTCCCCTTCATCCTCCAATTTCTTTATTTGCGCAAGGGCTGCATCTAGTTCTGCTTTTCTGTCATCTGCTGATGCTGCGTCTTTACCAGATTCTGTGTCGAAAGTGAGAGCCCTTGGTATCAGATAAGAGTAAGGGGAGGTTTGAGAGTCGGAGCGCCGTTGGATATGGTCACTTGTTTGTAATGGAAGCGCTGTAACGAGGGATGCAGCTATGGTGAAAACATAAAGGATAGTGATACGCGTGATGGGGAGAGCTAGTTTGGTTATCGTGAAATTGGGAGTAGAAATCTACGAGCTAGGTATACTGAGTATTGTGGTTTGTCTTTTGATGAGGTTTTTGAAGAGTGGAAACGGTGATATATATATATTCTAACCACAAGCTACCATTGTCTGGATACTAGTATATCTTTCCAAGAGAGAGAATAAGACACAGTGTAGGAATTGGACATTGAGGATTGAGGATTGAGGATTGAACAACTCGATGAGCCACTCTCAAAATATAATATATTTGAGGTAGGATCGGCTTGCCCGGCCAATGGTGCAATTAAATCTGTCATTTTCTGTCTGTTCAATTGTAATTTTCATATGATTGCTGTTTAGAACTGTGGAGCACTCGTACAGGGGTCCTGGGGCTGCGCATATAACTGGGGAACGAACACCTTACCTCGTAGGATCGTGGAGTGGCGCAAGCTATAACCGCATCCTATTTTCAATACCAAAACGACGGAGCTTCGTTCTATTTATATTCTAACCGGCATGTTTTCACTCTACGGACATCCAACACAGCACGTGGAGTTGATGAAGTGGCCTGGACGAACATAGGGGGCTGGGAATGAAATTCACGTGGCCTATATTATAGAAACTTTGGCTGTCTTTCAGGGCTTAGCTGACGCTATCTAGCTGAGAAGAGCGATATTCGGAAAGAATTATGAAGGTACATCAGCTCGCTAATTTTCAGTCGCTAGCAATGAACTCGTAGAAGATTTTAGATAAGCCAGCACTTTACTTCTAAGCTTACTGATCCTTGGCATGTGGCTGCGTAAATTATTGCCGGAGCGCGTTTGTATGGAATATGTGAGTAGAAATTAGGGCAGAGGAAGTGAGGTAATAAATTCTTTGAAGACAAGATTTTGAATTTTTGACTGGATGGTGAGGGGTAAATTCCATTTGAACATACCCCAAACTATGCTCCCAGAAAAACGTTAATGAGAAGATTTGAACATAATCTAGGTGCAAAATAATAGAGAGAAAACACATGTACAAGGCGCAACCCCATACTGCAAAAACAAATCGCACTCAAGGTATTTGCAGAACGCTATGGCAAATATATATATATATATATAAATTATTTGGTATTCTGATTTCTTTTCTTGCAAAAATAAAAGAACGTTTCTAATCAAATCAAGTGCAACTCTGATCTATTCCATCTAAATTTTGGAAGGAATCCCTAAACCATCAAACTCACTCTCAATCATAAAATCATCCTCTTCGATTTGAAAACCAGCAGTGGGGTATATTCCGATGTTTTAAAATCAAAATATTCAGGTTGAGGCAGTTCTTTCTCATCTTGGAATATTTTTAGGATTTTCAGCCAGACATTGTTGCTTTTTCCGTGCACGTCAAAACGTATGCCTATTTCCCGGTTAAGTTCCACTCTACCGCTTCTTGTTGGTCCCCATATATTTGCTTGCATTTGGGAATAAATGACCGGGCCTTGAAAATCTTCTTCCTCAAAGACTTTGGTCAGCTTTTCTTCAAACCTCTTCTTATATGCTTCACGTTTCTTGCTTGGGACTGTCTCGTCGTTGCCGAACCACCATTGATCCCAGTTATGCGTCTTCATCCAAACAGTCGACTCCTCACCATTCTTATCATCTACTGTATACCACACTCCTCTGCACCCATCGAAGAATTTAAGAAGAGAAGTAGGTGCTCTTTCTGTCAGTGGAGGGAAACCGGACCGCACGTTGAGTTTATTTGCATTCCCATTATGTGGGGCCCCGAGGTTGGGAGGAGGCTCAGGAGGGTCATCGTGGTCAATTGGAAGAGCACTGGTGATAGAGGACAAGAAGCCCAGAAGGAATAAATTGAAGGATAAAATCTGCATCTTTGCTTTGTTTCATCTCACTTCCTCTGAAGAGGAACATAGAAGTTTACAATGAGTGTCACCCAAGCAATTCGAAGAAAGTAAGAAAAAAATGTAAAGGTTGATTGAATCAAGAAAAATAACAGCAGGAAACACCTTTCATTAATACGAGAAATCAAATTGAATGTGGTGGCTCATTTGAAAGGATGAAGGCATTGTAGAGATCCTCTGGTTACCTTCATATATGTCGTGGTGGTAGTGGTGGGCTCGTGCTCAGGCTTTGTGGCTCAGCGCAACACACCCAAATACCATAATCGTCCTAGTGCCTTCGACATAAGGAACGAATAAGAAGGCTAGCGAGGTCCAAAAATTTTGGTGGTTTTCAACGAAGCGATTTGATTGGCTAACTAGTCATATGAGTATTACATAATACTACCACCCACCACTACCTTTCCAATTAGATAAATATAGACCCAGAGAACTAGAGCGAGCCAAAGACTACGCAGTTGTCAAAGATCACGCTAACGTAGGTATTGTGTATAGACATACTGCCTTATATCTTAGATATCGAAGGCCAGGCAGGATGCTTTATCCTCCTGCTTATAGATTTTCCATGGTACCACTGATGATACATTAGTAACATTCACGTGAGATCCGTGACTTGTGGTAAGGTAGGTAGGCAAGGATGAATTATCCAGCCGTGACGCATCACGAAAATGGTGTGTTTTTATCATACCAAACCCCGCGTTCTTCTCCAATCGAACTCCAAGGCCTTGAGGAGATTGCATCTAGTAAGACATAATTGTGTTCCTATCAAATTCAGGGGAGACCGTCCAATCCACCTAACTTTTTCTTCAAGGTAGAATTTTTGAGGGGTTTCCAGCGAGTCAGAAAATTCAAAGCTATTTAAAAAGTGGATTTAGCGCAACAAGTAGTCCTGCCAAGACCGCCGATACACAAATAAAGAAGGTGGGTGTTGTACCTGGCATGAACTTTCCGGGATCTTGTTCTAAACGACGAGCGACTCGGGGTTATACGTACATATTAAGTATCCACATTTTCTGAAGGATCTTGCTCATTCGCAGATGTACGATCTTCAGTCGACTGTGCCTCTGGGGATCAAGCAAAACATGAATATTTTTTTGCTCATTCGGAGATGTACGGAATACGATTCTCTGTACCTCTGAGGGGATTGGAACGCCCGAATAATGAAGTCCCGGCCGAAGAAAGTATAAGTATCAGGAGGGCAGCATTTTAGGAAATACAGCCCGCTCACTATCACAATACAACAGTCTTCCACTTTCCAATCGAGAAGAACGCAGTGACAAGCTCTAGGTCAGCCCAGCCCACTGACGTCGGAATATCAAGCCGCCTCCTTCGAAATGTTGTTCCAAACCATTGCTTCAATCTCGGCTTTCCTTGCCGTCGTGGCAGGAATTGAAACGCATGGAACACCTCCTGTTGACTTTGAGGTGCGTCTTAATGGTTCGGACCAGGCGTTGACAACGGGAATCAAGGATACATACGAGAAAGCTGCGGCTAGGATTGCCTTAGACCGAATTGTACACCAGGTCGAGGCGAAGGGTATTGCGAATAAATGCTTGAACTACACACACGCCGTGGGCGTGGATGTAGACGCTCGAAATGCGACGTACCAGATTAAGGACTGCATTATCAAGGAAACAGAGGACGAACGCATCTTCTTCAATCTCCTCGCAGAAGATGTCACTGAGTCAGACGTATTCTGGAAGCAAGTAGTCCAGGAGTCGGACTTGAATATGACCTCGTGGATCGCCGCTCGTGCATCAGTCAAGGCCTATTACAACGGGAGCCTTACTGCTTTGAATTTCGCAGGCTGGACCCTATCGCCATACGCTGATCTGGCCAACCTCCATGCCAATCCTGAGCATTACTACAAGTCAACCCCAAGCAACGCGACCGACACTAGTTCCGAAATCTTAGAGGGTTGGGGTGGCGTGTTGTCGACATTCGGGATGAAGAGAACGCACTTCGAAGTACCTTCCTACAAACAGCCATTATTCGACGGCAGTGATTACCCCGCGGCATGGGGCTTAAACTCCACATTCCCAGCGGCACTTCAACGCGCAGGACTGAAACAACTATCCAGCGATGGTACGACATTTGGTGTCCTACACATAGCCGTGCGCGATCTTTTGCCGGAGGAGACGTATGAGGGCAACACGGGGATTGAAGTTTACTCTGCCGTATGGTATCCCGCTTGGGGAGCGAGCTCCGAAGAGAATCGGGAGGAGTTTGAGGACAAATATGTTCAAGATGAGGCTGAGCATATGGTGGTTGAGATCATCAATCTAACTTTGCAGGCGCGCGTCGATCTGTCTTAAGAACCTTACAATTGTACCACATTGATTTGCTGGCGTAGCAAACTTAGCTTTATATTCTAGACTTAGAACTATACTTATCAAATCTTTGATCCTGTTTCTTTTGATTTTCACAGCCGTTGATTGATAGATGTGATTAGTTTTTGCGGATGATAAATGCGGACCGGGGCGATTTCCCGATTACTAGTACAAGCGAGCTCATCATGGCTCGGCGGCTTGCTGCGACATACTATACTAGTAATCGGAAGTTTCCCGCGCTGCCACGCTAATACATTGGTAATACCCTTTGGGATCTATGACTTAGGGTAAGAATGAGCCGGTAGATGGATATGAAGTATCTTTTACACATGAAGAAGGGTTTAGCCAGAGCCATTTGGCGCAAGGCGAGGTGGCAAGTGGAGCGCCCAGTGAAACGGGTGGTGGGTAGTATGGGGAGAGCGGAGCAAGTATTTGGGAGGCGAAGAAACGGACAGAAGAAGTGTACGGGAAATTGGAGGAGATGAAATGGAAGGTTGAGTGGGGTTGAGTCACGGGGGAAGTATTCAGCGAATATGTTTGGCGATGACGGCATGACAAGAGGGATGGTATATACGACTTCTTTGATTGCACGTAAGGCGTTTGGTGCGAGGATACTATTGTAGAAGCATTTGCGTTTACCACAGCGATTCGCATATACTAGTAAGCCGAATCATAGAACTAGCCAAGTCCAAGCGCGTTCCTTGATGTTTTGTGCATGAGTTCTATCATACATGAACAAACTCTCACTAGGGTGAAAAGGATTTTGGTAAAGCTGAAGAGTTGTTGAAACAAGTAGGGACTTGTCAGCAACTTATTTCTAGATCAGGATTCAAGATATCTCAATTGAAAAATTGCCGATTAGTATCTAACTAAAGCTAACATTATCCTAGCAAAATGGAAATTAACAGCTGTCAAGGGGCTGTGTGATTTGTATTTGGTAAGTGGAGATATTCCACTTCCACGACGTAAAATATTCGTCACCAAATCCAATCACAGAGCTTGACAGTTTTAAGCTTCGGGCTAAGTCGACTAACTTACGTTTAGGATCGAACGGGGTTCAATGCGATTGGACCAATTGAAATGATGACTGTGTTTCTTGTGGAGTTCGGATGTGGCTCATCAGATATTTATTAGACTCAGTGGCTTGGGATCTTTGCCAAGAAATTGCTTTCAGAGGAATAGAATGTGGAAGGAATGTAATTCCTGTCAGACACTGCGTAGACTTTCCCTAAAGGAGGTAGAAAGATACTATTTATAGTTGCATTTCGTAGCAGATATGGAGCTGGCTGCGCCTCGACTTGCATGTACAAGAACTACGATTTTGCAAGCACTATTCCAAGATTCTATTTGAATAACATCATCCTGTGGGATCATAGGAATCCTCTAAGTTGATGCTGGAAGGATTTGTGCAATTACTTCTCGTTAGTTCTCAGTAGGGATACCAGCTTAGATAGTACCTCTGCAGTATCTAACTATATAATATCTATCTGTCCTTCAATATGAATCTTCAGTCCTGTAGAATCAAGAAGAACTTCCAATTCCTCAGGCTGCCCAAGAGCAGACCCAGAAAGCACAAACCAAAAATGATGTCAGTCCACTTCTTTCTCCTCCTGATAACACTTTCTATTTCACATATATGTACTGGGTTGAAGGGACAAGATCCGGATAATTGGGAGAGACCGGATTGGGAGAATTTTGTAGGGAGTCTCCATCCTCATCTCCACCCTCATACACTCCGTACGATAAATTACCAGCTGGAGCGTCAGGAAGTGATGATGGTCACGACCCAAACGTCCATGTGGACGTTCAGGAGCTTGAACAAAAGCTCGGTCATCTAAATATAGGCTCTGGATGGATGGACCTGATGGCGCACCATCTACCAGGGATGGTAGTCGATGTTTTGCTGGACGATAGTGGAAGTATGACTGATCCTGACTGGCCTCTCAGCTACGACACCCGCATAAAGTACACTAAGGCTAAAATTACAAGGTATGTCTATCAATGCCTGATATCTTGGAATATGCGAATTGTATGAAACTCTGTGAAGCAGGCTGTAGTATGCTCTTGGATCGCATCTTACTAACAAGATGTTGTCTGTAGGCCCGATGGTAAGGAAATCCATTATCCATGGGACGAATTATACCTATCTGTTTTTGCTTTAATCGAAATATGGACTGCTCTTAAGATGCAAGTTAATATTGTATTCCTGAATCACCGGAACAAATACCAACTAGACATCCAAAACCCCGAGAAACTCAAGACCGAGCTTGGAAAGGTTTTTGAAAATGGACCCCGTGGGCAAACGCCACTCAATACAAAAACTAGAGCTGTTCAGCTTGATACCCGACTAAATGAACTCGATCGTCATTTTCTTATGATCTTCACAGATGGAGCACCAAATGATGAGGGAGGTACGAAGGAACTAACCCGGATCCTTACAGAACGGCAGGGAGCGAAGCCTTCAAAATTTAAGTTGGGGATGGGTAGTGATAAGAGAACTCCACGCCAAAAGCTGAACCATTTAGCTCTGGTCCCATGCACAGACAATAAGAAGGCAGTCAAATATCTGAACGGTTTTGACACAAAGCTGTATAATACAGATGTTGGTATGTGTTTCTCACCATTTGCTTCTGTATACCACCTGTATTCTAACCTTTTTTTAGTTGATGATTGGTTTGCTGAGGGGCTCGAAATTCAAGCTGTTCATTTTCGACTGAAATTAGCATTCGTGCTTGTTGAACAATTCACTTATGGTATGTTCGATAATCCAATATCTAACTAATACTTATGATTGCAGGTGATCATAAAGCAAAGATGCTTTTAGGACCAGTCGTTCGAGCTGTAGATGTCATGGATGAGATGACGAAAAAGCGCTTCTAATCTCTCCACTATACAGGAATTGTGTAAGAATGGCCCAGACGAGATCTGCCGACCACCTGCTCACTACCCAAGTGGGTCAGTTTGTTTATATAAAACAAGGAGAGTCTGAAGTATTCTCTTTTCGGAGATGGTGAAACTTTGTTCAACGACAAGTGAAGAATAAGTTCTTGTTGATATAGTTTACCAGTTTAGAAAAAGTGCTATTTAAATAAAGTTCCTTGAAACTGTAGTGACAGTTTACTTCACTAACTTCTCCCTCTATATTATTCAATCGAAAGCTGGCTGTAAAAAAGATTGAAGGTTAAGGCAGATTCCCAGGTTGTGCAAAAAGATTCTAGCTGACCGCCCTCGAAGCATAGAACTATCTGACATACTCGCTGGCCCCCGTATTACCTCCTCTCTTTATCTACCAAGTAAGAGCTAGCGGCATTACTCATGACCCCTCTATATTAAAATTTTAATTTCTTAACCATTTTTTAATTTATTACTCTATAATATTTTTATTTGTATAGTAGATTATACTAGACTTTATTTAATAAACTATAACTATTTTCTTTGATTTAATAATATTCTTAAGTTCATAAATAGACCATTTTATTAAATAATACTACTTTATTAGATCTATCTTACTCTCTATACATTACCAAATTTACAGATCTTTAAGACTAATAATAAAAGAATTAAAATATATATTATAATATATTGAATATTTATTATAATTCTACAAAGATACATATCTATTAGTTATATTAATAAGAATAGTAATTGATAAAGAAAGTAGTCACTTAGGGGGCCCACGAGTAATGCCGCTAGCTCTTACCTTTCATTTTTTAAAATCGCCATCAACAATTCCCTACCAATTACCAAACACACTCCCTTGCACAACACATTTCTTATAATCTACCGTTCCTTCTCCAACTTTATCTTTCCAACCATTAACACGCCTCTATCCACCATATTTTGTTCACCGAAAAGCCTCCTATGAACCCCCCCCCCTCTCCCCCCCAGCCACCAAACGCCGCATTATACAAGATTTTTACCTAATCAATAATATACTTACACGTCAACCATCCTTGATTCCTCATTCGTAAGAGAGCAATAACAATCGCATGACATGTGTTTGAGAATTTTGTTTTAGAATTATTCGGGATGTTTCTGGTTTGATATGGAAAGAAGAGTGTTATTACCAGTATTTGAAAAATTCCATTGGTTACTCAGCTCTCACCAGCTGTAGAAATGCACTTGCAGAAGGTTTTACATTTACAGAGGTCAGCCATGCAAATTCTCTCAAGTCTCCAAACAATTTTACACTCGCTCAAAAGTTTATACAGGTGATAGTATAAGAAAATCTTCCAGGGTGCCCGTATCTGACTCATGTCAGCTACTGAAAGACCTACATAAGAAATGGCCAAATCTAGTATATGATAATGGGAGTCGCCAGTTATCAAGCCTTCACTTAGGAAACTTAAGTCAAGAATATGCCCAAAGTCTACAAGATCAAGCCGTCAGCTTTGTCTGCCATGGTAACATAGATTCCTCCGCCGAAACTGGGTTGTGCGGGCTTAGGAGGAATTCTTTTTTCAATTTTAGCAAAATTGGAGGAAGAGCTATGCCGTTCGGAAGAGATATCATTATTGGGGCTATTCGTATTCTCATCACCTGGAGCCGGTAGTTTAAGTGAGATTTATGGTCAAATGGAAGACCGGTAACGAGCAAGGATATGATGTTGAACAGGGATAGAGAGAACAAGGATATCATCTAAATTTTTGTATTCATATTATTTTGTGTTTCTGGATGCAGAAATCTAGAAGGCTATTGGGAGATATGTGAATTTGGGCAAGGTGGATGACTGATATCAAGAGCAGACTAGCAGTGAAACCTTCTTATAAGTATATGGCACTTGTCTCTTATCTGGCTTGGACTGCTCAGCAGATATGGAAGGAATGAGGCAATGTTCAGATCTCTTCCATTCGTCCATCTATCAATGTGACAATATGACGTAATTTGTAAACCGATGAGCAGGATGCTAGCAGAAGAAGTGTGTGTAGAACGTGATTGAATGCTTCGGAGGCTCCTCCGTTGGGTCGTTGGCTCGTTGGGATGAGGCATTATTGAAATCCTCCGTTCTCCGATGGATATGTCTTGAGCAGCGGCTCGGTGAAGCTCAACACAATATACTACTAGTATATTAATGTTGTGGGGCTTCTCATTCTGCCTCATTATTACAACTGATAGGATCCTCAAGTTCTTAGATTCATCGTAAGTATGGACTGTGGTAAGCGTGAATCGGAAGGTGAAATCAAATTGCTGTCGACTTGGCAAATTAGTAAATACTTGTATACTAGTAATAGTAACGGGGTGTGTCTTTATCACAAGAGCCTCGCCTGCCAAAAAAAAAGTTTGGAGCTCTCAGACCATGCAGCAACTTGAACAATAACCATCCAAACTTCATTCAACTTTCTTCCCAAGAAGTCAACTCTCATATCTCTTATCATGATTTCCATCCGATCCCTCTCTCGCTCAGCACCCCGAGCTGTGTCTCGATTGACAAACTCTGCTGCCCGTATATCAGCCTTCCGACAAACCTCCCTATTACAATCAGCATGGAAGCCAGCACGAATCGCCGCAGCTTTCTCAACATCAACAGCCAGAAGATCAAATGCTGGTGAAGGTGATTACGAATTAGTTGCAAAGCTCAAAGATGAGATCTCCATGGAAAATGAGATGAAAGAAAATGAGGGTATTCCAACCAGCGTGAAGGATTATATGGAGAATGGACCTTTTGAGGTTCTTGATGTGCCTGGACAAGAAGAAGTTGTTCTTACGAGACAATTTGGTGATGAGAAGTCAGTATGAATTATCTGCCTCCTGGCCTGATGCTAAATTTTCTCCCTGCAGCATTCGCATCAGCTTCTCGATCGCAGATCTCAATAACCTAGACCCAGACGCAGAGGCCGATTATGAAGACCGTGCTATTGGTGACGAAGAAGATTTGGATAACATCAATCAAGGACAGGGAAAGAACTTCAAGGTCGCTCCTGAAGATGAGGTTTCCGCCGCTGATCAAGAGGGTGCTGAGGGTGAAGAACAAGAACCATCTTTCCCTGCGCGAGTCAACGTACTTGTCGAGAAGCCAGGAAAGGGTGCTCTGAATATTGAGGCTGTCGTTCAAGATGGGCAGGTTGTTGTTGAGAATGTCTACTACTACGCCGATGCCGCCCACGCCCTGGCTAAGACCGCTGATGCACTTCACGAGAGACAAGATATGTATGCTGGGCCACCTTTCGCCAACTTGGATGCGGATCTACAAGTACTTTTGGAGAGATATTTGGAGGAGAGAGGAATCAATGCTGCTTTGGCTATTTTCGTTCCGGATTATATTGACATGAAGGAGCAGAGAGAGTACTTGAGGTGGCTTGAGAATGTCAAGGACTTCGTTGAGGCATAGTGGATTTGAGTGTTGTCTTCTATTCTTGTCTTCATACCATTTCCACTCTTGTTCCTCTGTAAGATATTGGCGTCTTGAAAGTACGATAGCCTGGTACTTTTAGGCATAATGACATAAATCTCCATGATACATTCTTCTTTTCACATTTCAGCGCTCGAGACGTGGCGCACCCGCAGCGATCCTGGCCCAATTTAGAAACTTATGGCTAGGCGTCCTTAGAATTCCTCCAACGGAAGTTTTAAGTTTATCACTGTGCACATGCATCATTTGAATTTGAGTAATATGATTCAGCTTCATTTGTTGCCCGAAATTCGTGTTTTATGAGGAAAGCAGTCCTGCTACTGCTATAAAACATCGGCAGCTCTAATTGTGTAAAGATGATGAATTGTCCTATACCAAGGACCGATGAAGCAGCTTGAGATTATCCCCTATAACCAAATATCAAGCAAGGTTACATTGTTTCTCTACCGAATATTTTCCCTTTTGTAGCAATATGTGGACTTTCGAAATCACTGATCCAAAGCCGTGTACTCTCTCAGATAACTCCAATAAATTGTCTTCAAAAGATGTGAAGAGTGACTCCGCATTCAATGGTTCTTTGCATCCAACCAGCAGGAGTATCGTCCTCATTGGTATCGTCACTTGCATCCTCAATGATTGTCTCTTTAGGGGCCATTTCCTCATCAAATTCATCGTCTGCGGCTTTCTCTTGGGTGATGTTCTTTTTGTCAGGTTTTTCTTCGACAGATTCCTCCTTGGTCGGGTTCTCTTTATTTCCTAAAGTGTCCAAGCCTGACCTGCTTGCCTGAACACGAGCAGTGCACTCCATCGCCACCTTCTGATGAAACCTCGGTCTAGCAGGCCTTTTCCAAATGCCTTCCAAACACATCTTAACAATTGGATCATCTTTGATGATTTTCAAAGTTTCAAGAATTTGACAGAATGATTAGCAATGGTAGCTTCAGCCGGACTATCTGCACTCACTCCCAAATACATGCCATGCCAAACTGGAATTAGGTCTTCGGGTTTTTTATATTTCCCTCTGCGCCGGCGCTTTTCAGTGTGGCAGCTGCAGTACTGCCTGTGAGGTATTCGTGAACTATGTCACAAATCAATGCGAGTCTTCTCTTCTGGAGTTTGAACAATAGCCGGTACAATGCTCGATCAACCTTGTTCTTGGTAAACTCTTCACATCTGAAGATGATCTCTAAGTTGATGGAGGCGAGCCATGGCTCATGCCAGGCCCACACGCTATTCGTCGTCTTCCTGGTGCGTTGTTATTTAAATTGCTGGCCCAGAACTTCAAGCGTTGGCGTTTAGTGTAGTTCTCGAAAAGCTCGTGACCTTGGGCGTCAACCTTTGCCATAAGTTCCGTGACGAGTCGAAAATTATTGGCCATAAGGACATACTTGGCCAAATTATCGCGCTCCTCTTTCAAGGCTTTGAGGAATTCGCCCTTTCCTTTTCGTTTCCAGGCTGTATAAGTTTCTTTGGGACGCATTTGCGAAGGGCGATATTAGAAAGAGAAGCAGGAAATTCGTAAGAGGCGATCCAGTAACCCTAGTGTTTTTGTGAGTCTTGGCCGTGATGATATTAGATTGGTAGATAGCCATACTTTCATCTGTTCCACCCAATTCCATTACTCAGCTGCGTCGTCATGTTTTTGTATACCAGAACCGCCGGCACACCAGGCACTGGTTGCGAGCAAGAAGGGAAGATGGTTTAGGGGGGGGGGGTTGGCAGTTCCGCCATTAGATTCACCAATCTTTCCTTAAAGCGTGCTGGCGAAGTCGTCGCACATTCGAAAAGGCAGTTCTCTAACTATCTTGACACAGTGTTCCGCCTATTGTTTAAGGTAGAGTCACTGATATGTTATTATTTCAATGTTGTAAGTGTAATTGTTGGAAGAAAGTCTTGAATACAAAGGTTAGTTTGAAAGAGTTTGGTGAGATATAGACGAAAAAGGCAGGAACTCATCAAGGCATTCACTTCCCAAGGAAACTGTCAATGGTATATACGATGTAAACCTGAGGAGCTCTAGTAAGGTTGCATTATATTGCTTTCGGATTGGAGAAAGGAGGACGCTTTGGTGAGATTAATCATTAGGAGATTTTGATAGCTGGATTTGCACGAATCTGCGTTTTCGTTCTTTTTTCCATCCCACACCCACCTACAGGTTTCCTAGGATAGGGAAATGTAACATTACAGATCTTTCTCGAAAAGTGTAACGCTCGAAAGGTTTGAGAGGACTTCTATTGAAAGGAGAGCTAACCCAGCTCTTCAAACTTCAACAGGGGAAGGTTAGATTCTATACAAAAAAAAAAAAAAAAAAAAAAAAAAAAAAACACCCGGGGGGGCAAGATGGGCAAAGGGGGGAGGGGGGGGGA
>Ga0182030_10005645_pt1 | contig 26493 bp, 21 predicted proteins | sample 812S3MmetaG_FD_121299 | JGI IMG/M metagenome (GOLD analysis project Ga0182030, IMG submission 121299) | Permafrost microbial communities from Stordalen Mire, Sweden - 812S3M metaG (Illumina Assembly) | ecosystem: Environmental > Terrestrial > Soil > Wetlands > Permafrost | place: Sweden...
CTGCAATCTGCCGCCGCCCAGCACATGGATCAGTTGACCAACACACCACAACGGGTCAAGGCCTTCTTCAGAGACCCCAGAGTGCATACGCCGCCTAACACCCTTTATGGGCCGGATCAATAGGCAATGGAGTGACCGGCTCCCTGCGCTGGCCGTGGGTTAAGCTGTGAGCCAACCAGGATCACAGATCAGAGCCACAAGCGGAGAGGAACCGGTCATGGCGGCAGGTCACGTGGATGAAGATCGGAGAGGCCAATCAGGGCTCAGTGAGTAAAATTATAGGAGAGTTGCAGCCCATTTCCGTTTGGCGTTTCAATCGCAGAGACGGACAGATGATCCCAGTTGCTTTCGGTGGAACGGCGACGGACAACATATCCGCCAATGACGTAGCCCAGCGTTCCCCCTACAAAGACATCTGAGGGAAAGTGCTCGCGCGCGATTACCCTCGATGCAGAGACGGATGTCGCCAAGGAATACACCAAGATCTTAGTGGCAACGCCGTCGTAATTCGATGCGACTACGTGGGCAAAGGACCACACTAAAATGGAGTGATCAGAAGGCATAGATTGCCCATCCGGCCATGTTTTCGTGCCATGTGGCCAAAACCGCCCTGTACCGTCGCCCTGCATGGGGGTCTGGCGGTCGATCATATATCCGAGCCCGGTGCTGAGAATTTCGGAATCGGCCATCGCTTCTCCCGCAAGAACCGCGGTTTCTCGCAGATGATCGTTGTGTGTTGCGCTGCCCACAAAATACCCGATCCCAACTGCAGCTGTCGGTCCGTAAAGGCCTCCATAATCGGAGAATCTGCGGAATTGATCCTCGCGGTTCTTATCTATCCCTAGTGCGCGGATTGCTTCTGCATCTTTGTCAACGGCAATTCCTGTGCCCACTCCAAAGGGAACGGCCCAGAGCCAATCCGAACCTGTAAAGTGGAAGGGAGCCATGACGATACCCACTTCGTCTTGTGCAACATGCAAAGCACATGTCTGGAGAGATTTCAGGCCGCAGTCCTTCGTCGAAGGGCTTTGGGCCCTGAGGGCAACAGTCGAAAATAGCAGAAGAATCAGACATAAACGCGAGTTCATAATTTTGTCTCAATCTGCGGCCGTGATACTAGACTGGCTGCATGTGGGCTTATGTAGTTAGGCCCCGTCCGGCGACGCGGCTGATCTTCGCTTATGGGGGCATCCGCTTTTAGAACCTGACCTTCCTCTCGGGAAACCAGGTAAGCTGAATGGTGGTGGACGTCACTGTCTGCTGGCCCGGCATATAGATGGGTGCTTTCCACCGTTCATACGTGAAGTTTCCATTGATCTCAAGGTCCTTGCCAATGCGCTTGACCGCCTGGAAGTTGACGTCATTCAGCGTGGTGCCGCCGGGAATAAAGTCCTTTGCGGCTTTTTGATTGCGTACGCTCACCTGAACAAATTCATTTCCACTCAGGTGGTAGGTTATCCAGCCCTGGCCTCCCTTGTCTTCGCGTCCAATCCAGTCACCAAAAAGCTGGCCCTGGTTGGTATAGCCCTGTCTCTGGATTGTTTCCCAGTACTGATAACGGCCGCCAATGCTGCTTGGGTAGGAGGAATCCGTGTCGGCGGCTTCGACGCGCAGATCCAGTTTGGGGATGCCAGGAAAATGGGAGAGATAGATGCCCGGCCTGAAGCATCCGTGCAAGGGTTTGAAGAGGGGGTTGACGGTGTCATGCGCTTCAGAGTCGGTGTAGAGCGTGAGCCAGTTGCGCGGAAAAGGCAAGCGATAGGTGAAATCGAAGGCTCCGAATCTTGCGCCGGGATCCTGAGCGCTGAACTTCACGGCATTATTGACGGCGTCAAAACTGAAAAAGCTGCGCAGAAAGGTGTGAAAATTAATGGGCTCGTGACCCTGGCCACCCCAAATCACGGTGCGCTCAAACCCGACCTCAAGGTCACGAGTGGGCTTGAAGCTGATTTTCTCAACGTGTACCCAGGGATTGCCGGGGTTGATCACATTCGGCTGATTTGGATTGGAACCATCCGGATTCGCTGGATTAGGCATATAGGTATGCCCTCTAAGCGGTCCAACCAAGAAATCGTAGCGGAAATGTCCGAGCAACCGGGAGAGCAGCGGAATATAGAGCGGCTCGACGCGGTTGATGCGGAACGAGTAGATGTTTTCGGCGTTGTTCGAGTAGGCCATGCCGGCGCCCAGCCCAGGGCCAAGCCAATCATCCTGTTTGCCGAAGGAGATTTCGTGGTTGAGAACGTGTGCGGAGACATAGGCTTCTATGATTCGCCCGTCTGTGGTGGTGCTGATCGGTCCCATCGGAATGGTGGCCTGGTTATAGGGCAGGCCGGTCGCTGCGTTGAGGAAGCTTGTTTCGTCAATCGTGCTCAGTCCCTCAGCCAGAGCGGGTGAGTAGCCGCCGGCCGAGGGCGCGCCCTGGAACTCGCCGCGCACGTAGAGAGTAAACCTGCCGGCAGTAGCGTACCCGCTGGCACCGGTATAGTTGTTGATTCCGTTCTCATAAGGACGGCCGTAGTCGTTGATGATGGTTGAGCCGAGATGAAAGCTATCGCGCAGAGGGGGTCCACTGATGCCGCGCGCCACCGAGTAGACCGATTCGATATGGGATTTCTCCTGATCCGTCAGGCACTGGCTTGCATCGTCGTAATGCAAAAAATGGATCAATGCGGTGTAGATGTCCTGCGCCTCGCCCGCGGTTGAATCCCCATAAGTATTTGCATCTTCTATCTGGGCGTCTATGTCTTCAAGCATGTGGCTCAAACTGGCGCGCGTCCAGGGGCGCATGCCCAGATAAGCATGATCGATATAGCCCAGCGAGTAGAGCCGAATCACGGCTGGATAGACCCAGCTATCGACCGGGATATATGGTGAGCCCTGTGCGGAAGACTCGCAAACGGCTGCCGAACTGCTGGCATCGCGCTCCGACTGCCCGGTGATAAGCGGCGCGGCAGGCTGTTCGGCCACAACTGGAATGGCCATCATCAGGAATATCCCTGCCAACACAGTTGCGCATTGGGCAATCGTGAATAGAAGCCTACGTCTGCTCACATTTATCCTCACTTTATCCTCGAATTGTCTTGATATAAGCGCCCGGGCAATTCACCTGTTGGCAGCAAAAAGGTTGTGATGGATCCAGGTAATGATCCGAGTGTGAGGGGGTTGGCTCGTTGCCAAAGTGAAGCCGTGCGGAACCCGCGGACGCCACCTCTACTTGGCCTCGTGCATCACTTGTCTCACCACTTCGCATGTCCGGGCAATTTGCTCAGACCCTAGAGTCGGATGCACAAGAAACATCAAGCTCGTCTCTCCCAACTCGCGCGCAACGGCAAAGCGTTCCCGAGGGCGCCACTCGGGAGGAAACGCCTTTTCCAAATAGATCTCACTGCAACTGCCACTGAAGCACGGGATGCCCTCGGCCTTGATAGCCTCGATAATCCGATCTCGCGTCCACTCGGGACGAAGTGCCTCCGGGCGCACGAAAGCATAATACTTGTAATAGGCATGCTGAATGTGCATTGGCGGCACCGTAACACGCAGACCCGGCAAGGTTGCGAACTGACTGGTAAGGAACTGAGCGTACTTGCGACGAATGGAAAGCCACTGGGAAAGCTTCCTCAGTTGTATTCGTCCAACGGCGGACTGCACCTCTGTCATCCTCCAGTTTGTTCCGAACGACTCATGCAACCACCGAAACCCTGAGGCATGTTCACGATGGTAGACCGCATCATAGCTCTTCCCGTGATCCTTCAAAGACCACATCGAGTTCCACAATTCAGCCGAGTTAGTCGTCACCATGCCCCCCTCGCCGGCAGTCGTCATGATCTTGTCCTGGCAGAAGGAGAACGCTGCTACATCCCCCAGAGATCCGATGGGCCTGCCCTTGTACGTGGCTCCATCTGCCTGGGCGCAATCTTCCACAACCTTGATGCCTCGCTCGTGGGCCAAGGCAAGGATCTCATCCATCTCACACGGCCATCCGGCCAGATGGACCGCAACAATTGCCTTGGTGCGCGGCGTCAGCACGCGACCAATGCTTTCCGCCGTAATATTCTGGCTGTCGCGGTCCACGTCTGCCACAACCGGACGCGCACCGAGCATCACCGCGCAGCTGGCCGAAGCGATGAACGTACGGCTTGCGGTAACCACTTCGTCGCCTGGTCCGATACCCAGTGCCTTCAGCGCACATTCCAGCGCGGCTGTGCCATTGACCACGGCAACAGCGTGGTCGCAGCCTACGAATGCGGCAAATTCCTTCTCAAACAGCCGGCCCTCCTCACCCGTCCAGTAATTTACTTTCCCGGAGCGCAAAACTTGCACGGCTGCTTCGATTTCATCGTCCGCAAAATAAGGCCACGCGCCAACGCCAATGGCGCCCATGTCGAAATCAGCCAGGCGATTACTTGTCTCAAGTGTTTTCATTTTTCCTCTGAACTCGATATCCGTGGAAACTGGCCGGAGGGTATCCAGCGATATGACGGAAAGTACTCAGTTTCGAGCTGCTCACAATGGTAGTGTTTGCACCATTGTTTTTCGATGGCGCGGTAGTCTTCGGGAAGATGTACCTCGCGATACGTCGAAAAGCGCGCGACGTATTTTGAAAAGCTCGATTTAAACCGGAAGATTCCATCGCCGGGCCGATAGCCGCCTCCCAGAATAAGTCTCTTCTTTCCATGCTCTGCGCCCCAGCGAATAACGTCGTAAACCATAGCATTCGACGTCCGCATTTGCTGGAATTCTGCATCGGCACCGCCTAGATAGGAGTAGATATTGTCATCATCATGCGTATAGAGAATTGCTCCGATAATCTGCCCGTTTCGCTCTGCCATCGTGAAGCGGGCGTTGTTGCGCATCTCCTTGAAAAAACGAAGGAAGTACTCCAGAGGAAAGTGATATTGACTCAAGGCATTGGTGCGGATCATCGTGTCGATGTATATACGATGAAACTCCCGAATATGGTCAACGCTGTCAGCTTCAAAGACGCGAATGCCCTCGCGCTCCGAACGCTTGATATTTTTACGACATGCATGCGTAAAGTGTTCAATCCACAGCCGCTCAGGCCCGAGGCTAACATCTACCCATACGATGTCACGATTATAGAGAACGTGCGCCGGATCCAGCAATTCATTACCGTCGCCCCAGGGATTGAGATGCATGAAATCAGCTACGATTCTCCGTTCGCGCAAGGCTTCGTCGAGGACAGCATGAAACTCATTAGATCCCAAGGAAGGATCGGACCTCAATATGATTGGACCAGTGAACTCAGGTGTGAGGGCATCATAGCGCCGATCGCCTTCTCTGGCAAAATTTAAACCAGCAATGGGGCGAAGGAAGAGTGGTAGCACTACCCGAGCCGCTCCGGTTTCAATTACAAGCAGTTGCGCTTTGTATCCCGCTTGATCTCCTGCGATGCGAGCAAATTCGACCGACCCAAAGAATGAGCGAGCAGGCGGCACAAGCGCACGCCATTCAGACACTTCACTCGTTGTAACAAATCTGGAAGATATCTGGTTCATCTGATTTTCTTTGAGTCGAGTTTCACCTGACTCAAAACTCCCCTTACCTGGCTGTTCAACACAACCTGGAAGCTCAACAGCATTAGAATTCAACACCCTTCTCCTCGATCTCATAACTTCTGTAGCGTTGAGACGATCCGCTTTATGTCTTCGATTCCATAGCGTTGGTCAGAAACAAGCGTAAGCAAGGTATTGGACAGACTTTTCGCCGCATCGGACGACCCTGCTCCTGAGGGCCAATGCACAGGGCAATAGATTCTGTTTGCGATCAGCCGTTGACGCGCGTGCTCACGCAGTTCGTGCGTAACAAATTGCAGGACTGCCGCGAAGGGAGTCCCTCCATTCTGCATGGTAGGCGGGATTGCTTTTGCGGCCGAAAAACTGTGTAGCTCCCGCAACAAGTACTCAACGTTCAAGCGCCGGCGTTCCAGCCATGCCAGCGGAATCCCGTAAGAACAAAAAGCCATCGACTCCGGAGCCGGTGCAGTGACGGGCTGTTCGCATAATGTCTGCTCGCCATGTACCTGCCAATCGCGGAAGACGCCTTTGGTCTTCTCATCCGACCTGCCTGAGAGATACTCGTGCTTCCACACCATGGCAGCGAATTTCTCTTCCGCACCTGCGGCTGTATTCAATGGAGCTTGCGGCAAACTGTGTCCTGCCGGGGACCAAAGCAATGCTCCGTCCGGCACAGGCAGCGTCTTGCGCAGGCTGGAAATTGCATAGTCCGCCCGCGAATACCGAAAGCCGTAGGCGGGATCGTGCGAGTAGTCTTCCACCAGAATGCACTTGGATTCTGACGCCCATGCGTACCAGGCAGTCGAAGAACGCATGCCGAAGTAGTCTACAGCTAGGACAACATCAGAGGCAGCGGGCGATAACGTCTCCCACACCGGTTCCGCCTGGGTGGGAGAGTCGACATATCGTTTGACCTCGCAATATGCTTCGATATGTTTGACTACGTCTTCGCAGAAGTACTCGGGAATCCAGAGCGCACTTGCCCTACAAACCGCCAGAACCTCAGTGATCGTATGCCGCGCCAGCGAATACCAGACTGCCTTGTCTGGTAGCGCAACAAAGGGGCCCTCCGGCAACCCCATCCAATGGAATTCGCCACCGATTTCCCAACGATCGTTCATACTCCTCAAATCTCCCCGGACGTAACGCTTGCGCTTCCACTGGGAGAGACATCACGTTCGTCGAGCAATCGAAGCACTTCCGGCAACTCCTCAAGCTCAGCGATCTCGGCATCAGCCTGACAATCACCCTGCGACGAATACATATAGCCATCTCTGCGGCGAATGCGGACACAGGCCATCTCTGCGGCGCGCGCGCCCGCTATGTCCCGTTCCGGGTTATCCCCCACGACAAGAGTTTCGCCCATCGATACCCCGAGGCGCTCGCAGCATATGCGGAATATGGCTGGATTCGGCTTCCAGTAACCACGTCCAAATTCATCGGCCAAAATGACCGCGTCACAATATTCATCAATCTTCAGCGCATCAATCTTCTTTTGCTGAACGTTCTTCCACCCGTCTGTCACGATTCCGAGCTTGTAACTCTGGCGCAGTAGCACCAGTACACGCTGTATTTTGTTCTCCAAGGCAAGTATCGGCGTGTGGGCGCGGTATCTTTCGATCAACTCGGGAACCCATTCGCGGGGAAACCCGAACTGTAATGCAGCGCGGTCAAATACGTGGTCACGACTCGTCCAAAAAAGGCCCAACATATCGTCCGCCTTTACGCTGAATCCGCGCTCGGCCAGAATGGAACATACGCTTCGGTAGCCGCTCACAACATAGTCAGTCTCCGCATAAACGGTGTCATCAAGATCGAAAATGATGGCCCGAAAGCGCCTGCCCATTACCTCTTCACCTCGTGCGATGCGCTGGGCTCCATGGCTTGCTGCGAGCCGCCATCCGCCCGATAAAAGACGTCACCCAAGTACCGGTAGAGGCACATCCCCTCTTCATAATCGTCTATTGATAGACTCTGCGCCGTTCCCCCGCAAGCCTCTTGCAATACGGATGCAAAGAGCTTACCCCCGGTAGCAGCATTCGAGAGGACACTCGCAGAACCTAGGCGTGGGTTGACATCGAAGACCGCGGGCGGATCGCTAGCAAACATCTGGAGGTTTACAGGCCCAGATAGGCCTTGATCTGCGAGTGCTTTTAACAGTTCCAGTGCAGCGTCGCCGATGTTGCTATTTTTCACAGTGTGGGACCTCACCGCCTCACCGCCGATTACCTTGTCCCGGCATCTTTGGACGGCATAGACAGGTGAGCCCGTATGCGAGATAAATGCATCAACGCTGAACTCTGATTCCGCAAAGAATTCCTGGAAGACAAGGTCGGGATCCTTCGCTAGCTCGACCAATGCCTCTTCTGCGTTGCGCGCAATTCCGGACCCGATGGAGCCGAAGCCACAGCGTCGCTTGAAGAAAATCGGGTATTGCGCCTCGGTGATGGAAGCCGCCTCGACACTGCGAGGAACTCTTATTCCGTACCGTTCTGCAAACCCGTTGAACTCTGTCTTGTCAAGGCAGAGATTTCCAACTTCCACTGTTGGGGCAACGATCGAAGTGCCGCGTAGCCTAAATTCCTCCGCGTACGGCGCCAATTTCATTACGTCAACATCAATTAGCGGTACGAGAACGCGAATTTGAGCGCTCTCGCATAGTTTTAGCAAGCTTGAAATGTAATTTTCATCGGCAATCCTCGGCACAACGAATTGCCTGTCAGCAAACACGCCCGCAGAGGTGATTGCTTCCGCATCAGCCACGTATAGTTGGCCAGCCCTAAGCTGCGGTACAAGCCGCATTGAAGAGCGCATTTGGCAAACCATGCCCGCCCATTTGCCACAACATGTAATAAGTACATTCTGCTTTGTCATATCTTAGTCCGAGAACTCTCAGTATTTAATCCAATGTCATCGACATCCCGAACGTCTTGGCCGGAGCGCACGTCATCCACTCGAGTGAGCCGTACAATTGTCATGACTAGAATACGGAGATCCAAACGGGCGCTGCAATTGTCAACATACCAAACATCCAACTCCAAACGGCGGCTGAAAGGAATTGCATTCCGCCCGCTTACCTGAGCCCACCCCGTTATGCCGGGCCGCACCTCGTGACGCCGTGATTGCTCCGCCGTGTAACGGCTCAAGTACTCGATAAGCAGCGGCCGCGGGCCTACCAGGCTCATTTCTCCGCGAAGCACATTGAATAGTTCCGGCAGTTCGTCGACGCTCGACGCTCGGAGAAATCTTCCGAACTTGCCGAGTCGTTGGCTGTCGCGAAGCAAGTGACCACTGGAGTCCCTAGCATCTGTCATGCTGCGGAGCTTGAAAAGTGTAAAGAGCTTCCCGTGCCGCCCGGGCCTCTTTTGCCGGAAAATTACCGGCGAGCCCAACTTAACCCTGATCAATACGGCAAAGACAAGAATGATCGGCAAAAGAATGATGAGCGCAAGCAATGCACATATAAAGTCGAACTGTCGCTTTCCAAACCTTCTGTAAAGCATCGTATGTCTTAATCCTCTTTGCCGCGGCATAACACTTGTTTCTATGCCGATCACTATGAATAAATCCGCGTGTCTGAAATAGTCGATTCAAAAATAGATTCGAAACGACTCATACCCACGACGGCGGACAGCTCACGGTCATAGAACGCTCTGCCATTGCGTCCCATGGCAGCGAGCTTCTCAGGGCCGGCGTCAGCGAGTTCCTTTACCGCATCCGCAATGCTCTGGGAATCGCTCGGTTCACAGAGAACGCCAGACTGTGATCGCTTCACCAGGTCGGCAGCATCACCGCGGACCGCCATAATGATCGGCTTTCCCGCGGCTAGGTAGGCCTGCGTCTTCGATGGGATGGTGATTCGAAACAATTTGTCATCCTTCAAATGCACGAGTAAGGCATCTGCTCCGGCAAGTATCCCGCCCATGGCTTGCATCGGCTGCCGGGGCATGAATCTGACATTGTCGAGTTTCATTTCCTCGGCCATGCGCTCCAACCGAGACCGATCCACGCCGCCGCCCACAAACACAAACTCCACGGCTGGTGCTGTACTTAGGCAGATTTGCGCTGCCTGAAGCACACTCTCGAGCCCCTGGGCTGTACCCATCGTTCCGGCAAAGAGAATGCTGAACTTATCCGTGCTACTGGCCAGACGAGCTTCAAACTCATAGTCAGACTTGTATACCGTCTCGTCGCACCAGTTGTAAATTACGTCGATTTTGTCAAGCGGAACTCCGCGTCTGGCCAATGTTTCCTTGAAGCCGGGAGAGAGTACCGTGATGTGATCGGCGCAACGATAGACCAACTTGCACAAACTTCCCAACAAGCCAAGAGCCGCAGGATTCGACATCATCCCTGAAGCGGCGACCGTGTCAGGCCAGAGATCCTGAATATCGTAGACGAAGGGCGTCCTTCGAAGGACGCTGATCACAACTGCTGCAAAGCCAACTGTAATGGGTGGATGGTAAACATACATCACGTCCGGCTTCCTTATCAAAGCAGCGCCGAACACCGCTGCCGATATGGCAAAACTCACGTAGTTGAAGATTCTATGGAGGCCGGAGTTGTTGTGGCTGGGATAAAGCGCCACGCGCAACACATCGATGCCGTCGAGTCTTTCACGTATCCAAGGGCGTATACGGTAGCCAGGATATATCTTCCCCCCTGGATAGTTGGGAAAGCCGGTAAGCACTTCAACCTTATGACCATGTGCAACCAGTTCTCGCGCGAACAACAGACCTTTGAAAGTCGGCTCCGGTTCAAACCACTGCGTCAAAATAAGGATTTTCATGCGCTGAGAGGATATCCAGATGTTACAAATCCGATTTGAGCCCTTCGTGCATTGCTACGAGTCTCATTGCTTATGCCACACAACACGATTCACGTAATGGGTATAGCTGTGAATGATCCGTACAACCTTTTCAGACACGTTAAGAACATTGTAATCTGGCACGATACGTAACGCCCGTTGTTCGCCTGTGGGCTGTGTCTCCAGCACCTTTAACGCATCCAAAACGCGATCGGGGTCGAGCCCGGTCATCATCACTGCACCTTCCTCCATACCTTCAGGGCGCTCGTGAGCTTCCCGAATGTTCAATGCCCGAAAGTTGAGGATTGAAGATTCTTCGGTAATCGTGCCGCTGTCCGATAGCGTTGCCTTCGCCTTCGTCATCAAGTGAACGTAGTCGGAGAAACCCATTGCCTTCACTAGGCGTATGTTCTCAGAAAAGCTCGCGCCCTCCTTATCAATCCGCTTTTGCGTCCGTGGATGCACGGAGACAATCACGGGCAGGTGGTAATTAGAGGCTACACACTCCAGGACTCGCACCAAGTTTTGGAACTGCCGCGGTGAGTCTATGTTCTCTTCCCTATGTGCGCTTACCATGAAATAGCCATCTTCGGTCAAGCCGAGCCGCGCCAGGGCTTCTGAGCAGTTGATTTTCTGGCGATAGTACGTGAGGACTTCGTACATGGGACTGCCGGTTTTGATGATCCGGTCCGACGCAATGCCCTCACGCAACAGATATTCGCGCGAGATGCCGCTATATGGCAGATTGATGTCGCTGATGTGATCCACAATCTTGCGGTTGATTTCCTCGGGAACCCGCTCGTCAAAGCAACGATTACCGGCCTCCATGTGGAAGATCGGAATCTTTAAACGCTTTGCCGACAGTGCGGACAGACAACTGTTCGTGTCGCCCAGAATGAGAACCGCATCCGGCTTCACTTCGTTGAGCGCATCACTGGACTTGGATATCACCTGCCCAATGGTTGCAGCAGAATTTTCGCCGGCCGCTTTAAGAAAGTAATCGGGCTGCCGTATATCCAGGTCTTCAAAGAATACCTGGTTAAGCTCATAGTCATAGTTCTGACCGGTATGAATCAATACGTGTTCCGTATAGCGGTCCAATGCCGCGATCACCCGCGACAGCCGGATGATCTCCGGCCGGGTGCCCACAATCGTTGCCACTTTCATACGTTCTCCAGCAACATAGACTTGCTTTGCGCCTCAAAATCGACGGGAAGATAATAAGTGTCCGGGCGATTCGGATCGAATATCTCGCTCGACCAGAATAAAGTTACCATCTCCCCCGCACCCATGTTTGTGATCGAGTGCGTGAACCCGGGCGGGATATCAATGACCTCGTAGCTGCCGCCCGACACTGAATACTCTTTGATCAGCCCGCCTTCAATAGCTCTCATTCGAATAAGACCGTCTCCTTCCACCACAAAAAACTTCTCCGTCTTGGTGTGGTGATAGTGGTTTCCACGCGTTATCCCTGGCTTTGTTCTGGATACAAATATCTGTCCGAAGTGGTTTTGCTTGAATAATTCCGCCAGGCTACCGCGTGCGTCGGATTTGATCTCCAGGTTGTACTGTCGCGCTGACGGCGGAACATACGACAGATAGGTCGCGTAAAGCGCACGATTGAACCATTCTGCAAAATCCGGAACAGCGAGCGTGACCTGCATCTCGTGAAACGCCTGGATTCGACCTGCCAAATCGCCAAGCTGAATGCGATAGCTTTGGATGTTTGCATCAGCCTCACTGGCCGTCTTGCGCCCGTCAATCTCGGACAAAAACGCCGCAACTACATCGTCCACGTAGCTCAGTTCCAGCGTGCAATCCGAGTCGGAGATGGAGATAGGCAGATCGTGTGCAATGTTATGACAAAAGGTTGCCGTGACAGAGTTGTAGTTGGGGCGGCACCACTTCCCAAACAGGTTTTTCAGGCGGTATATCCGCACACAAGCTCCGGTGTCCGCTGAGAACTGGCGCAGGGCATCCTCCGCCTTCGCCTTGCTCGCACCGTAGGCATTTTCAGCTTCAGCTTGGATGGAAGAACTGAATACGATCTTCGGAGAACGTCCGGCTTCCCGCAGAACTTTGCACATTTGCTCCGTAAGCCCAGCATTCCCGGTCTCGAATTCAACAGGATTCTCTGGCCGGTTCACGCCCGCCAGATGGAAGATGACATCGGCCTCAAGCAGCGCTTTTTCGAGATCCTCGGTCGAATCATTCCTCTCAATGATCGTCACCTCGCAGTCCTTCTGCTCATGCAGGTGAGCTGCCAGGTTGCGCCCCAGAAACCCTCTTCCGCCGGTAATGAGAATCTTCCTCAAGCCAGCACCGTTTTGCCTTGCATGGCATCCTGCACGCACTGAAGCTTTTTTAGAAGGTCCATCATGCCATCCACCTCCAGCAGTTCCGTGTTGTTGGAATTGTAATCAACCGCCTTCGAAACTTCTGCTATTCCGCTGCTGAAAAAGCTGGAGTAGTTCAAATCACGAACGTCAGCCGGCACCCGGTAGTAATCGCCAAGATCTTCGACCTGGGCCATCTCTTCACGGTTCAAAAGAGTCTCGTAAAGTTTCTCGCCGTGCCGCGTGCCGATGACTCGAACTTCATTCTCGGAATTCAGAAGCCTGAGCAACGCCTTTGCCAGAGTACCGATGCTCGCCGCCGGAGCTTTCTGAACGAAGATATCGCCCGGCGTGCCGTGCGTGAATGCATAGAGCACAAGGTCCACGGCTCCCTCGATGGTCATCATGAAGCGCGTCATGTCTGGGTCGGTCACGGTCAGAGGCTCCCCGGCCAGAATCTGCTTCAGAAACAGCGGAATCACCGACCCTCGGGAGGCCATCACGTTCCCATACCGCGTACCGCAGAACACTGTCGAGCTGTTCCCATAGGTCCGCGCCTTGGCCACCATGCACTTTTCCATCAGCGCCTTCGACATCCCCATCGCATTCACGGGATACACCGCCTTATCGGTGCTCAGCACAATTAGCTTGCCGACGTTCGACGCAAGCGCCGCGTTCATCACGTTCTCCGCTCCCAGTGTATTCGTTCGGATCGCTTCAATGGGGAAGAATTCGCACGATGGAACCTGCTTCAGCGCCGCTGCATGAAAAACAAAGTCCACTCCGCGCATCGCCTGCAAAACACTATCGTAGTTCCGCACATCGCCCAGATAGAAACTGACCGCGCTGTCCTTCAGCCGGTTGCGCATGTCGTCCTGCTTCTTCTCGTCCCGGCTGAAGATGCGAATCTCTCCGAAGCCAGCCTTGCCAGCCATATCCAGAACGGCATTGCCAAAGGTGCCGGTTCCGCCGGTAATCAGTAGAGACTTTCCCGAAAACATTGCGAGGTTCATCTTATCAGTTCCTGTCTTATCTGCAAATGATGGGGCTTAAAATGTTGGCGCAATTATCGCGGTCGAATTCAACCGCGAACTTTAATCCCGGAGGCCTGATCTTCGGATGACTCTTGAAGGTGTCACGCCTCTCACGACCCAGCGGTCGCATACCTGAACATCTTGCGGTTTTCCTCGAGGATTGCAGGGTCGGATGCTGCCAATCTCGCGTACTCGGTTGCCCGAGCAACGAGCGCGGCATACCATTCTTCGTCGGCATCCACGCATTGCTGCAAGACTGCGCGAAATCGCTCCGTCTCTTCGAGCGGAATGTCCCATCCCACGCCCTGCTGCTGCAAATCGCGCCACGGGGTTTGATCGCTGATCAGCACGGGACATCCCGCGCTCAACGCTTCGCAAATCACATGTCCGTAGTTTTCGCCAAGGGTTGGAAACAAAAACAGATTGTGTTCGCAAAATACTCTCCCCACGTTTTCATGTTCAACCATCCCCTTGTATTTCACCAGGACATTCGACGGCAGCGTGCCAATTACCTTCTTACACTGATTCCAGTAGTCAGCGTCCTCCAAGGGACCATAAATGTCGAAAAACACGTCGCCCGATAGACTCTGCAACATTCCAAGCGCGGACAATAAGTTTTTCTTTGGCGAAATCCGAGAAACAAACACAACCCGAAGCTGGCCTGCCTGTTTAAGCGCTTTCGTTCCCCCGTCACTCCCTGACATGAGGGGTATGTCCTGCGCAGTCACAATGATTCCCGTCTTGCTGCTCCCGCTCATTCCACAACTACCGCGCTGGATGTCTTCGATATGAACGAGGGAAAGGTTCGGCATCGCCCGGCGTATGTCGGCTTCTTCCAGAGTCGTGGACGCATGCCAAATTAGCCCTCGATAGAAGCCAAGCCAAGACGAAACTCTTATATAGAAGAGTTTCCGTCTACTTTTAATGCCCACCGCGCCCTGCGAAAACTCCCCACGCGGCGCAAGCACTATACACTTTGGCTTGCAGATTCCCAGCCAATGCATAAATATCGCGAGCATGGAGAAACGTCTTGAGAAAAAGCTATTCAGGTAAAGCACAGACTCCGCATTCAGCGAACGAAGCAAAGCAGTTAATCGAAAGAGCCCTCCCCACCCAGACGACAAATACATCACATCGGCGTTTCCAACTCGCACCCAGCAGCCTCTTACGACGCTTGGATATGGCAACGTGTCTCCCAGATCCCGGTCCAAGGTAAGAATCTTGAAGCTGAATTCTTCCCCAAGCGCCGCTACTATGTTTGCCACACTGCGAATTGGCCCGCCGGCCTTATAGCCCGGGATGTACGAGCCAAGCAATGTAACGATGGTGCAATCGACTTTTGTGGTCATGGGTTCTTAATACCTCGGGGGATTTCCGCCCAGTTCCTCGTGCACACTGTCCTAACTTGTCTCGAGTTGGTACAAACTCCTGCCCCCTCCACGCCTCACTGCCTCGATGTAAAGAACAGCCGGCCACATCGGTAATACTGCTGTAAGAAGAAGAACTATTCCGCCCAGAGCGTTATGACTCAAAAGCGATCCAACGTACGGAATTAGCAAAGCATAGAGTGCTACCCCCCCAGCACTGCTGCCCATAGCGCGTGAATAGATAATACCCATAAGGCTGCCTATTATGGACATACCTATTACTATTCCGAACACATGAAAATTGACATATAGCTCGCCAACTTCCCCTGGGGGCACATCATTCCCGTCACCCATGACATAAGTTCCAACGGCCCCGCTGAATGACTTTGGTTTGTCAGGCCAAACCGTCCGCGGCACGACGAATAGCGCAACATCTGAATAGGTTTGGCCGTAGCGAAACGGAAAGACTGACGGACCACCGTGCAAAATTGCAGCGAAAGAGTCCACTGCGCTGAGTTCGCCGAGAATCTGCGAGTAGAAGGCGCCAGAATCTTCGTCGCGCATGATATTTACAACCATTGGCATATCGCTAGCAGCGACATTGTATTGCCGAGCGAAGCCCCAGAAGGTAACGGCAGGCACTACAACAATTCCGGTCGCTATGGACAACACAGCAAACCGCCACGGTTTTTTTATTCCGCGCATATAGACGTAGACGATCATGCACGAAAGGAGGGCACTTACTATAGAGGTCCGGTTTCCGATCAGTGCATAATATCCGACGGTCATAATGGAAAAGAAAATGATCGATATTTTACGCGGATGGCCTAGCAGGTGATCGACTAGAAGAAGCACGAGTATAATCGGGAAATAAACCGCACCGAGAAGGCCGTACGCGTATCCCTCAGTTATCCCGCGTAACCGGCCCGCATAGGCCAATGCTCCCTCAATTCCGCCGCTGGCCGAGATGGTTATCGCTACAGAAACCATCGCCAACGCTCCGCCGATGAATGCTACATGAGTAACGCGACGGGTATCCCAACGGCGCAGACTGCCCCGCAGCCTTGAGCCCTCGCATAAATGGCGTTTCATCGCGTAATATCCAGCATGAAAACAGACCAAGCCTAAACCCTCGTAACCCACGGCCCATGCAAAGTCCGTTGCGACCGCAGGATTGTTGGCGACGAACATATCTGTAGCTGCATGACTCATTGCACTCATCAAATAGATGGGGCGAACACAGTAGTACAACAAAAATACTAGATTGACGACCATCGATGGTTCGAATAGGTCAAATCGGTCGCCCCGCGCCCTGCCAAGGACGACTGACGCCATCGCGATCGCGGCAATCTCTAAGCTAAGGAATACGACGAGGCTTCGTGCGTTGAGTAAGTCGGTTGCAAAGAGCGATATCCCTGTGACAAATGTTAACGGAATAGAAAATAAGAGCAACGATACGAAGGCACCGGCTTGCGGTGTAGTGGGCCTGGCCGTTAGGGCGCGTAGTCTGGATCCCCGTGCCTGGTCTTCCGAGATCGCCGCACTCTTGCTCATCGTATCCTTATTTCTTCGCAAAACTAAGTTCGCTAGAATTGATTACAGTCTATGCCCGCCGTGCGGCCTCCGCCAGTCGTGTCCTGAGCGCGTCGCGCATCATCCAAAAGCCGCCCAGCACGACCGTCATTGCAGAGAGGAGCAGCGCAATCCCCGCGCCGATCAAGCCATCTCGCGGAACCAGCAGCGCCGACCCAGCTATCCCGATCAGCATGGCAGCGAAGTAGACCGGAACCTGTGCGCGGAACGCACGTGCGGCCGTCAGACCGCAGAAGAGAAACGATCCAATCGTGCTGAGCCCGGCGATGCCGACGAAGAGCGCCAGCAGTCCAACGTGATCCGCATACTCGCGGCGGTAAAGCAAGGTGAGCAGCGGACGGCCCACAAGGAACGTCAAGGGCACTCCAACCGCCGCGATCAGGACGCCGAGCATCGACAGCTTGGTCAGCAGGCGCACAAACTGGCTAAGTTCCCCGTCCGCGAACATACGGGCGAGGCGCGTGGTAACCGAGACACTCAGCGCGGCCACAACCAAGTTAATGACGACCACCAGGTAAGCGAGCGATGCGAAGATGCCTTGGTCCGCCAGCCCAAAGTAGTGCTGAAGGAAGTAGCGGGGGATGTTCACGTTCAGGGACGCGAAAGTGGCGACCCAGCCCAGCGGAAGGCCCAGCATTGCCAACCGCCAGAGAGCACGGCGGTCGAAGTGGAAGAATGGGGCCTGGCTACCGATCAATGCCCGGACATTCGGCACATCGTAAAGTGCCAGCACAGCCAGCCAAACCCCGCTCATGGCGGTGACTGACAGAGACAGATTGCGAAAGTAAGCAAAGGTAAGGGAGAAGGCCAGGACAGAGCCGCCGCCGCGTATCATCTGGCTAATCGCGACCCTCTTCAACCGCTCTTCCCTCTGCAAGAGACCGGCCGTCACGTCGCTCATGCACTCGATGCATTTGGAAACAGCAACCATAAGAACGACGGCACGCACGGCGGATGAGGTCCCGGCAAATGGCAACAGAGCAACGACCACCATTAGCCCGAGCAGCGTTGCCAGAAGCCGCAGAGTGAAGTAATTCGCGAATCCGTACTCCGCGTTCACATCCGTCGCCTGCACGGCGCGAAGCTGGAGGTTGGTGAACATGAACACCGGCGCGGCAACTGCCAGGCCAAGAGTGAACTGACCGACGATCGACGGGCTGCCCAGCTTGGCAAGCGCAGACAGCATCCCCCATTGACATCCCGCATAGATCACGCTGCCTGCGAACGTCCATATGAAGTTGGCGCGCAGTGAGGGGATTACATTTCTAGTTTCAGTCAATGACTGGTCGATCTCGGTCACCAGAGTGTTTTGCGATTGCCCAAGCTCGCAGACCTGGGACTAAGAAGTTGAAGCCGGCTCATGAGGGTCAGGAGATTGCGCTCTTTCGCCCCCTGAGCGCGTAGCTGAGTTCCTGAAGCCTTTTTGCGGCAATCGGATCGAATTGCAAAAGCTCCTTCCACCACAAGAACAACGCCACAATGCATCCGCTAAAAAAACCCACAAACGCGGAAAGCACCAAGATGATGCCCCTTTTTGGGGACGATTCCTTGTCCGGGTCGATGGCCGGCTCCACGACTTGAATAATGGCGGCCTCTTTTGCTTCATCTAGTCTGGCAGCGTCATATTGCTTCATCAGCATGTCGAACAGGGCCTGCCGGTAGGCCAGTTCGTGCGCAGCGCGAAGGTATTCCAACCCCGCGGCAGGAACATTCTCAAGCCCAAGCCCAGCGATTCCCGGCGAGTGATTGCTCTGCTCCATGCGGGTTTCCTCAGCCTGTAGAGAAGTTAGTTCCCTCTCTGCCAATTGCACGTCGGGGTTTTGCTCCGTCGAATAGGAGCGCAGCGCCTGCACCTCTACCTGTTTGGCTGCGACCTGTGCGCGAAGGGCGGCAATGCCTTCGATCATCGCCTTGGCCTGCGCGTCCAACTGGACCAGACCCTTCTGCTGTTGAACTTGTTGGAAAGCAAGTTCAGCCGCGACGAGCGCATCCTTGGCCTGCTTCAACTGCTCTTCGTAGAAAAGCCGCCGCTGCGAGGCCTCGGTTACTGCCAGGGTCTGGGTCAGGATGCGGAGTTGATCCGTGTATGCGTTGGCCATCTCGGCAACGCGCTTTTTGTCCTTGTCTGTGACAGACACGGCAATGAAACCGTTCTTTTCAGAAGTAACCTCGGTATAGCCCGCCAGTTTTTTGCGCGCTTTTGTCATGTCCTTGGCGTGGTACGCCTGCATCAATCCAAACTTCTGAATGATCGCATCGGCCACGGGCCGCGAAGTCAGCATACCGATGTAGATGTCGTTGGGATTTTTCAGCCCCATTCCCCCACCAGCAAGTGCTGCTAGGGAACCTCCACCGACACTTGTGAGCTGGTTCATCATCAACATAGACGCAGTTGATTGGGTCTGTTGTGGCGGCATGATCTTCGTCGTTGCTGTATACCGCACCGGCAAAACAAAGCACAGGACCAAGCCGATAAACACCGCAATACCCGTTACCTTCGCTATCAGCCATTTCCGGTAGGCAAGTTGCGTGAGGACATCAATCAGACTGACCTCGGATTCGGAGCTCGGCGAGTTTGATAAAGAGGCGCTGTCCATTGTCTCTGCCGATTCTTCGATAGAAAGGTCCTGTTGGGTCATCAGTAACACCTTTATGGGAGTATCGTTCCAAGCACGGCGCCCGTCATGGCGAATCCCGAGATAATTTGGGCGTAATTTGCAAAGTTCTGGAGTCCGTTTGAAGATTTGAACTTTTCCGGAACTACAATCGTATCTCCCGGAAACATCGCTAACTTTTCAAAGTTGCCGTGAGTGTGACTGTTCCGGCTTTGTCGGCTAAGGACCGTTCCATCGGCGCGGATCACAAAAATGCGCTTTCCGTCTGCCTCCCTTGTCGGACCACCCGCTGCGTTGAGATAGGCAATGAGCCGTTTCCGAGGTTCAAAACGGAAGGCATTGACATTATATACAGAACCGCTTACCTGAACGGTGTCGGGCTGCGGCGGGATATAGAAGGCATCTCCATCTTCAAGTGGAAACTTTGGGATGTCCTCGACGCCTGCTGCTTCAGGTTTCATTTCCAGAACAACCCGGCCAGTCGGCTGGATTGCAGAGATCTTCGCGATTGCGGTTTGCTGCATGCCCAACTGTGCCTGCTGGTCAGTCGCAGTCTGACCGGTTGTTGGAGTGCTATTTGCATACTTGGAGAAAAGTTCCCTTTGCATCTGCTCAAGGGATTGCTTCAGTTCTTTCTCCTGTGCGATGCGCGTCGAGACACGGGTAAATATTGAGGCATAGAGGTAAGAATGTGGCGTAAGCCCCCCTGCTTTTTGGACAACATCTCTCAAGGTGTCGCCAGGATTCATCTGGTACACGCCTGGAGCGTTGACCTCCCCACCTACTCGCACAAACAGCGAATGCTTCGCCATGGGCAAGGCAAGGTCCGCGCTTGAAAAGATGGTGACCACGTCTCCTGGCTTTAAAAGCCGGTTGTCCGCAGATGTTGTGTCGTCGATCGCGCTTGCAAGGCGAAATGGAATCAGGCGAGTGCTCAGATCTTTTTCGTCAAGCCGTTCAATCAGCGCATATTCCCAGTTGATCTCCGCGTTGTTCTGGCCGACAGTATCAATGATTGGAATACGTGAATTTGTGAACTGGCCCCTGCCTTGGTCGCGGTGTTGATCCGTGCGCAAGGTTTCAGCATGATCTGTCTGCGGATTGCCTAACTGATCAGACCTCGAGTTGCCATACTGGTCCGTTCCCTGGTCGCCAGGTTGATTAGCGTACAGCATTCCAGACTGATCTGTCTGCGCCTCACCGGACTGATCTGTCTGCGCCTCACCAGACTGATCTGTCTGCGCATTGCCAGATTGATCTGCCCGCTGGTTCCCGTACCGGTCCTCGCTCTGGTTTCCCCGTTCACTAGTGTGCGAGATTCCAGACTGATCTGTCTGTGTACTACCAAATTGATCAGTTTGCGAGTTCCCAAACCTGTTCGCACGCGGGTCGCCAAACGGATGAGTTGAAATGGGCGGGACAAGATGGTTTTCTGAATTCCAATAGTTGCGAGTGACGAGAAAGTCGCGCGATGGAATCAGGTCCGAAATCCGCATCCCTTGCTTCCATGGATAGAGGCCAGGTTGAGCAACATTGCCTCGTAACGTCACTGCGTTCTTAAATCTCGGTGAAATCGGAAAGACCTGTAGTAGATCCCCGTCCCTAAGCAACCGCCCTTGTCCCGATGCGTCCAGGGAGAATTCTTCAACTTCGCGGCTACTGTGGTCCTCAATCCGCTCTAGTAGGACACGCTCTGTGTTAGCCAGGCTTGTCACTCCTCCTGCGCCTTTAAGAGCGTCTCCGACTGTCGTCTCGCCCTTTAGTTCGTAGATGCCAGGTTCATTGACATCGCCGCTGATGGCTACCTGCGCTCCAACCGGAGGGATGTAAATCACATCGCCTGGAAGCAGCCGGGCATCGTGAGATTTGTCGCCCTTTTGAATCAGATCGTAGAGATCGAAGTCGGCCACCGTCTGGCCTCCACGCAGCAGTTGAATATGCCGCATGGTCCCAGTTGCCGATGGGCCTCCAGTAGCGAACAGAGCGTCGACCAGCGTGCTTAAGGAACTGATCGTATATCCGCCAGGTTGCCGTGCATTTCCCAGAACAAATATCTGAATCGAGCGAAGCTGCCCCAAGGTAACATTCAGTTGAAAGTCCTTAAAGAGAGCGCCAATAGACGAATGCAGAAATCCTTCGACTTGCTCATAGCGCAAGCCGGCTACGGTCAAACTGCCTACCTTCGGCAGGTATATCTGCCCGTTCCTGTCCACCGTTACGCGGGCATCAATGTCGATTTTACCCCAAGCCCGTATCAGCAGTTGGTCTCCCGGCCCTAGAACATAATCGGCTGGCACTGGAATATGTTCTACCGGGGCGAAGGTCGTAGGAACTTCGTCGAACAATTTTCGTCCGTACACCGGGAGCCTGTATCCGGTAGAATCCTCCGCGAACTTCTCAAAGTCTGACTTCTGAGTGAGCGGTCCAACAACTCTCGACTGAGTTGGCGCCTGTGGCATCACCTGGCCCGCAAGGGGGCCTGCACCAGGAGTGAAAGTGTTGAGGTATGTCTTTTCGCCAGGCTGACCTGACACCTGGCTGGAACCCTGCGTGAGGCCTGTCGACGGTGTCTGCCCCAACGAGGAACTCTGGATGGGCTGGGTTAGTTCGGCGGGGGTGGTAAGCACAGATTGGCCGACGCACAGGGTGCATGGCAGCAGAAGAAGAAGAAATGCTTTTGATCTCATAAGAAGAAGGGACTCGTCTGATTCAAATGGTTACTGAACAAGCGGAGAAACAATCGATGCCGCGGGGGAGTTTCCCCTGTTTCGGGTGAGGCGAAATAGCTCGCTGCGAATTCTGGTCGTTTTTCGCACGTCCTAATTCAATAGAGTGGACGACCTTAGTTTGGCCCCCAACGGGACTTCGGTCTGTCCGCGCATGACCAGAATCTTATCTGGACTTGCACTGTGTTGCCGAACGGACAAGGCAGTCTTCAAAAGCTCGGCCCCAGGGTTATAGTCTGGAATCAGTTCCTTGAGTAGCAGCACAAGGCTAGCTACATCTTGCTCTTCAGCAATTTGCTGCAGGCGAAGCAAAAACTCTTTGGCTTGCTTTGCATCCAGGTTGTGATTGCCAACATAGCTCTTAATCTTCGGGTGCGAAGTCGCGACCAGGTGTTCATTCTGCAAATTCAATTCTTCAAACATTTTCTCACCTGGACGAAGACCGGTAAATTGAATTTCGATGTCTCGCCCGGGCTGAAGCCCTGAGAGCAGAATCAGATTCTTGGCTAGATCCACAATCTTAACGGGCTGGCCCATATCGAGAACGAATACCTCTCCGCCCTTGCCGATGGAGAAAGCTTGTAAAACCAACTGCGCCGCCTCAGGAATGGTCATAAAATAGCGAATTATTTCCGGGTCTGTGACAGTTACCGGGCCACCTGCGGCAATTTGTTCCTTAAAGATTGGAATTACACTTCCGTTGCTTCCCAGTACATTCCCGAAGCGCACCGCGACAAACTTGGTTCTGCCCTCCATCTGGAGTGCGCGAATGAGCAACTCTGCTGTGCGCTTCGTAGCGCCCATCATGCTGGTTGGCCGAACCGCTTTGTCCGTGGAAATCATCACAAAATCGTCGACTCCGTGCTCAACTGCCGCGCGCGCCACGTTCCATGTCCCCATAATGTTCGTCTTGACGGCAGCGAAGACATGCCTTTCCATCATCGGAACATGCTTGTAAGCGGCTGCATGATACAGAACCGACGGGCGATAAAGTTGCATGACCCGTTTCAGAGTACTGCGGCTGGTGATACTGCCGATCTCCGGGTAATAGGTTATTTGTGGAAAGCTTTTGGACATTTCTCGGTCAATATGAAAAAGGGGGGTCTCGGCCTCGTCGAAACCCACAATTGCAAGCGGATGGAATGGAGCGATCTGTCGGCAAATCTCCGACCCAATCGAACCCGCGGCGCCCGTCACCATCACAACCTGCCCTTGAATGCGCTCCCGAATTAGGTCCAAGTCAAGATGCACTGGAGTTCTGCCCAGCAAATCCTCTACGGCAACCTCTCGGACTTGCTTGCCCAATTCTGCTCCCTGGACAAGCTCTCCAAGCCCCGGCACCATCTTGTAATCCACCTTGGCATCGGTGGCGTACTTCAAAATGCGTACCATCTGCGGTCCCGTTGCGGACGGTATCGCAATGAGCACTCTCTGAATGATGTGCTTCTGCACCAATGCCTTAAGGGCTTTCCCTGTTCCCATCACCCGCTTACCTTCCAGCACGAGTTGAGCTTTGCCTGGATCGTCATCGATAAAGCCTATGACATCGCACATAAGGGTGTGGTTCTGCCGTAACTCCCGCAGCAGCGCCATTCCGGCGTCGCCGGCGCCGTAAATGAGCGTCCTCTTTCGATCACCTTCGACTCTACTTCGGCTGCTCGCGGTGGCCACGACTCGAACTGCCAGCCTTCCTCCCATAGTCAGGAGGCAGGAAATCAGCCAATCCAGAATGTACACAGAGCGCGGAATGCCCCATTGCCCGACCACATGAAATATAACCAGTCCACCAAGTATTGATCCCGCTAGAACAGCCAAAAAAATCCGCTCTGCATCATGCACAGAAGTATGCCGCCAACTTTCACGGTTTACCGCACCAACGAAGAAGCACGCAGACTTTGCCACCGCCCAGATACACAGGGCCATCCACATCGGGCGAAAGTATTGTGCTGGCAATGCACCGTCGAATCGCAACTCGAACGCCAACAAAGCAGAAAGAACAAATGCTGCCAGGTCCAAAGAAAATCCGATTGATCGGTGCAAGAGCCGTTGCGCTCGGTACCGTCGTGCAAGCTTTGATTCCAGAGACATATCTTCCCTTTCCTCCATGCCTGGCATTACAGCTAACCCACTATGAAGCGACTATCGGCTCCAGATCTTCGGCGTCCACCTGGATTGCGGCATGCTGGCTAATCAATTCGACTGTCAGGACAAACCGCATGCTGTTTTGCTTTCTCACCAGAGTCCCTTGAAGGCCCTGCATCACACCGCTCTTAATACGAACTCTTTCGCCGATAACAAGGTCACCATACGGTTCAATCTGTTGCCTGCAGAAGCCTGAGCGCAGAAACTCAACATCGGAGTCCGGGATATAAGCACACCCTCTGTTGCCCACAATCTGCAGCACTCCAGAAGACTGGAGAACTTTTGCTCTTTCCCTCAAATTGATGTGCACAAACAGGTAGGTCGGAAACAGTGGCAGGATGAGCTTCATCCGTTGCCGGTTCTTCCAGACCCGCACAGTTTCATAAACTGGGAGAAATGACTCAATCTCCCGCAGGTCAAGGTGCTTCACTACGGACTTTTCGTGTTGCGGGACAGTATAGACCGCGTGCCAATTGCGATCATGCTCTGAGACCGCGACTCCCGAGTTCATAGAGACCTGACCGCCAAAGGTTTGATCTGTCACCTGAAGACTCACCCCATGCCCTCGGTTTCTTTAACGGGCGCGTAGCACAACGACAAGAAAATGAAGCCCGAATGTGCATAAAGGGGAAAGCGTGAAATACTTGCCGCCTTGTTGCTCATAAAAGCACGCATGGCTTCGCCATGCTGGCTTAGCAAAATGTTTCGCTCAGCCATTCACCCGTCATCAATACCCATACAGCCTCTTCATTAAGTTCAACTGGTGTCTGTGAAGAGACCTACCTGCGCCAAGACCAATTTTGTCTAGCCCTCAACTGCGTGGAACCTAAAGCAGACAACAGCGCATATCGCTACCAGGGAAAAGTCGTGCAAAAATTGCCATAATTACTTATGTGAGAATAACGATAGAGGCTCAGCCGCCAAATTGCAAATCTATCGCCCAAAAGCTGCTCCACGGGCACTGGTAAGATTAGCGCTCCGTAGAATCGAATAAATATCTATCTATCAGTAACTTATGGTCATCCTCTGAGCGGATGCGGGGGGCTTCGGTCTGGCGCAGAACACTGGCCTTCAAGCCTGCAAATGGGAATTCTCCGGCTCTGGAAATATTGACTTTTTCAGCCTGCATTCCTGCCCATTGGCCGTTAATCGGCTGAAGCAGCGCCAGCCTTCCCCCGCATCTTCAAGATCACCTCTTGAGCTCACTCCCAAGCGCCTGCTCTGAGAGTGCCCCCGCCTGCCACCACAGCGGACGCTGGTGCGCTTACGCCAAGCCCCCGCTCATGCCACTCAATCCCAACCCCAGCCACCCAGGGAGGGGCTGTCCGTGATTATTGTCGTTCGGATTTATGAAGTTCATTCTGTGGATTCTCAAGCTTTCATTCATTCATTTGATGATGGCGGCCCCTGGCATCGAATCTCCAACCGGGTCGCCGTCCATGTGCATACCGATCTGCTCCGGCGTGCTGATCTCCCTACCACCTTCCTCGTGCAGGAGTTCTGGGAGTCCGAACGTCACTTCGCACTCGCGGAACGCAACGCCGAGGTCCGCAACTTTCTGCAATGGATTCGCACTTTGGCGGTCGGCCATCAGCGCCTCGGCGCCTTCTCGTTTCGCAACGCGTGGGAGAGCGAGTCGAACTTTGAAACCTCATTCTGGGCGCCGGCCGAATTTGCCCGGCAGCAGGTACGGCAGTGAAGCCCGCACGCCGGCATACGCTGCGGCTGGCGCTTTACCTCGATTGCATTGGAGCCACGCCAGCCTTCATCGGGTCAAACTACCGCGCGTACTGCCAGGCATTGCACCAGCAATTGGCGTCCCTTACGCCCAAACTTTGCAAGCAGGGAAGGAGGGCCGGGCGTACGCGCATTCGCGAGGTAGGTGGGTTGGCACCGGCCGCCCAGCATCTGGTTCCGGTTCCCGTGCCTGGGCCGTCAACCGCCATAACCATATCGAGCCGCGAAAAGCGCAAACGGAAGATCTTGCGTTGGCCGCCCGAGACCCCGCTCTGTCTGAAATGCCGGATCTGGGCCGGATTGCCAAAGCGTTCCTGGCCGAGCCGCGAGATCGCCGAACATGCACGCGCACGCTCATGAAATTCCGGGTTGCAAATCTATCCGTGCCCCGTCCAGCCCGGATACTGGCACCTCGGACATAAGCGCTAGCGGGATGAAGAATCGCCAACCTCAGAACTTGCGATCGAGTAGTTCACCTGTCCGCGCCTGTCCGGTTAAAAGCCGAACAGATTCAACTGGTTAAAGGAGTTACATAAGTCGTTTTGGGAATGATCTAGCTGAAATGCCTGTAAAATGGGAATTTTCTCGAATGGGGTAAC
>Ga0182030_10005646_pt1 | contig 26491 bp, 18 predicted proteins | sample 812S3MmetaG_FD_121299 | JGI IMG/M metagenome (GOLD analysis project Ga0182030, IMG submission 121299) | Permafrost microbial communities from Stordalen Mire, Sweden - 812S3M metaG (Illumina Assembly) | ecosystem: Environmental > Terrestrial > Soil > Wetlands > Permafrost | place: Sweden...
CGAGCCGCAAATCGCGCGGAAATCGAAGTGAAACCCGTTGCGGATTGTATTCCGGAAGCCGAGATAAAGCGGCAACAATCTGGAAGTCAACGAAGCTAGTGAACTGCTGCGAGCGCAGATCCTCAGCGCTGTGCGCATCCACTCCCGTAAGCGGGAGGTCCAGATAGCCACCCTTGATGTAGTCCGCAAGGGATAGCGGACGTCGTGATAGGTCTTCAAGCAGGTTGAATCCAGCGTCGGCGGGCACAATGTAGGTGTTTGCCGGGCCATCAAAAAGTGCAGCCCAGAGCGCATGAGTAGATTCAGCATTGCGATGCGAGGCGCGGACTTTGGGTTCTGCAATCCAGGTAAGCCAGACGATCGCGACGCTGTATGCCAAAAAAAGGGAAGCGCCTATCACCCAGCGCCGCCATTTCCATCCGGCAGCGATGGTTTCAGAGTCCAGCGACCCTGCATGAGACGGTTGTATTTCAAGTCCGTCCGCCGACTGCTGGCTCTGTGAATTTAGAACGAGATTTCGGTCTGCGACCTGAATAAAGACGGGAACGTATCCGCCCACAGGAATCTCGATACGAACCGTTTCTTCGTTGCCCTCGCCTGCAAAGTGTTCAGCGAGACGCTTCCGCAGTTGTCGCGCATAGTTGCGAACAATGTTGTCCTCGATTGTGCGATAGCCGGGCGACCGATCGAACACTTGCACGCCAATTTGGTGTTCAGTGATTTCCTTGTCGCGTCCCTGGCCGGCCTCTGAAATCACAAAAAGAAGGAACTTGGAAAGCAACGGGGAACGAGCAAAGTGAGATCCGGCAACTACCCTCTGGGCAAGGCTCCATCGAGGGTCTGCTCGCAAGCCAGGTGGTAATGTCTCCGAGGAAGATGGCACCTCTCGCTCGGGATGGATCGTTGCGGATCGCTGCATGGTGGACATCTCGAAAAGATTTACAACAGTTCAAAGGCTCCGTTCTTCGAGGCTACGGGATCGCTGTAAACGAGCGATGAATTCGAACTCTCGACCTCCAAGCGCAGCCAGTTTATAGATATTTCATCAAGTGAGCAACCTATTTTTAATCAATGAATTAGAAAACAAATCAACAGGTGTATACACCGCATTCCACCTCGGGTAAACACTCCCGCGAATGCGAGAAGTGCCCTACCGTGATGCTGGCCGGGCGCTTTCCTCGAAAAAACAACAAACGATCTTTGCGCGCAAACAACACCTTGGAGGCGAAAGTGGAAGCACCCGGGCAATCCCTCCTGACAAGGGCACCAATGTGAAAACCGTGACGAAATCCACGGCAGGTAGTGACGGCCTGCCACCAATCACAATCAACGGACAAAGAATCCGAAACAGCAACAGTGTCGAGGGACACGGAGCGACACAGGTGACCTCCCTCTACCCCATGCAGCGCAGCGGCGAAAGATCAACGAGCCGGAAACCAGAGACTCTCTCATAAAGGAGCGTTATGACTCAGTGCAGGTATCGGTTTTACGAGGCGTTACGTCAAACGGCTGCGCGGGCGAGCGCAGTTTGCGTTTGCATTGTGTTTCTTATGTCCTTCTGTTCGACACGCATGTCGGCACAGAACGATGTGGGATCGGTTGTGGGATTCGTCACGGATCAATCCGGGGCTGTCATTCCGGGCGCTAAGGTCACGATCGCCAACGAAGGCACGGGCGAAACTCGCACCGTGACCTCAGACGCGCAAGGGCATTATTCGGTGCCCAATCTGTCCCCGGCGGTCTACACCATGACTGCCGAGATGACGGGCTTTAGCAAGCAGGTCAGCCTCCATAACCGGCTGGCTTCCAACAGCACGATTGAAATCAACGCCAAACTCACGGTCGGACATCAGTCGGAGACCGTTCAGGTGACCGATACCGCAGATGTCCTGGAGACGCAATCTGCGGCCATTCAAAGCGAAGTAACGGGAACCCAGATTCAGAAAGAGGAGCTGAACGGGCGTAATCCGATCTATATGGCACAAATGCTGCCGGGCGTTATCAGCAACGCGACAATGGGCGATTTCAACTTCGGCTTCAACAGCGGCGACGCATTCGAGGTCAACGGCGCGCGGCAGAATGACACCAAGTACACCATCGACGGCGCCATGGCTTCCCGCACCCGGGGCGACAGCCAGATTATTGCCGGGGCCAACGTTGACTCGGTCCAGGAAATGCAGGTTCTCACCGGCGACTACTCCGCCGAGTATGGCAGCGCTTCGGGCGCACAGGTGCGCATCGTGACCAAGAGCGGCACCAGGGATTTCCATGGCGCTCTGTACGAGTACGTACGCAACGCCGACATGAACGCCAACACCTGGTCGCTCAATCACGCCAATCAGCCCCGGCAACAATTCACCTACAACAACTTCGGCTTCGCCGTGGGCGGACCGGTGTGGGCCCCCAAGGTGCCGGGTCTTGGCAAGCTTCGGGACAAATTCTTCTTCTTCGTCAACGAGGACTGGATCGTCTTCCACCAGTCCCTCCAGCAGCTCATGGCCGTGCCAACTGCTCTCATGCGCCAGGGCAACTTCAGCGAACTTCTCAATTCCAGTACCTCGGTCAACCCGTGGTACAAAGCCGGAACCGTGGTGATCGACCCCGCAACCGGCAAGCAAGCCGACTACCTCGGCCAGCCCAACGTCCTCCCGCCTGGCGAGCTGAGCGCAAACGGCATCGGAATTATGAACTCGTATCCTACGCCGAACCTGACCACTTACGAGGGCACCGACAACTGGTCAGGCTTCGCCTCCCAACCGCAGAACCAGCGCAAAGGCCAAGTCAACGGAGACCTGCTCATCGGCACGGGCCACCACCTCGAGTTCCGGCGCTCAGACGACTCCTATACCGAAACGGCTCCCTACAATCAGAGCAACCCTGACGTGCCGCTCAGCTGGAGCCGGCCGAACCAGGACAACTCTTTGGGCTGGGTGTGGACGATCTCGCCGACGCTGATCAACGAGGCGCGCACCAGTGTGAGCATCGATGACGTTTATATTGGCGTCGATGCGGCCGGCATCGGCTACAACAGGAGCAACTTCGGGATCAACTTCCCGTACATCATTCCGGGCTCCAAGGCTTCGGAGAATAAGATTCCCACTGCCAACCTGAACGATGCCTTCTCCAACATCGCGGGCGGCCCTTATCCCTCCCACTCCTCCGGGATCATCTACCAGGACTCCGACAGCTTGACGAAGGTCTGGAAGAATCACACCCTCAAAGGCGGATTCTTTCTTACCTACTGGGGCGAGAACGACAACGACCAGATCAATGTGAGCACGGTCCCGGGCGGCGCCAGCAACCAGAACGGCACCTTTGGTTTTTCCGACAACCACAGCGGTTTGAGCGGCGGTAGCGGCGTCTCCGCTGCCAATCTTGCCCTCGGCCTCGCCGATAGCTACACCGAGATCGGCACCAAGGCCTTCACCGAGTGGCGCGGCTGGGTCTTCGAATATTTCGGGCAGGATAGCTGGCAGGTGACGCCCAAGCTCAATTTGAGTTATGGGGTTCGCTTCACGTCCACGATTCCTGAGCACGCGGAGTGGGACAACGCCGATTACTTCGATCCAGCCTCGTATTCGCTGGCGAATGCCCCAGCGGTCTCTCCCACCACGGGCAACATAACGCTGGGCACGGGGAATCCCTATGACGGTATGGTGATTCCGGGTATCAGTGCCTTCCCGAGCTCCGCCATCCAACACGGCGTTGCGGCGGCCACTGCTTCAAACAATGCCTGTGCCGGCGCGCCCTGCACGGACCTCTTCGCGCCGAATTTGCCCAAACAATACATTGCCTCGACCACGCAGACCCAGCCGCGCGTCGGCATTGCGTATCAGGTCTATCCAACGCTCGTGGTGCGCGCCGGAGCGGGCAGCTTCGTGAGCGCCAAAGGGCTCCTCGATAACGTGTTTCCAGGCGGCAACTCGCCCTTCCAGCCCACCGAGACGGTTTTCAGCAGTGGCAGCACCGACCTGGTCGACAATCCCGGAGTATCCATCACGACGGGCATCGAACCGGCCCTCACCATCACCAGCCTCAACCGCCATCTGGTTCCGCCGACACGCTGGAACTGGAACTTCACGATCGAACAAGAGATCCCGCATACGCAATCGGTCTTCCAGATTGGGTACGTGGGAGCGCACGGATATCACAATTGGAATGTCGTCGACATCAACCAGGCACCGGTCGGCGCACTTCAGGCCAATCCCAGCGTCAAAAATGTCTCCTATCTGCGCCCGTACAGGGGCTTCACTTCCATTCAGCAGGAGCAGAGCGGGGTAAATTCCACCTACAACGCATTGCAGGCGTCATGGACGAGCCACTTCCGGAGCGGTTCCTCGGTGGGTGTCTCGTACACCTATTCGAAGAGCATGGACGGCGGCTCGAATTACCGCGATATCGTGCCGGACAGCACCTATTTCGCCAATCTATGGGGGCCATCCGAGTACGATGTCCGCAATGCTTTCGTTGCGAACTTCCTCTACGTTCTTCCGTTCTTCGCCAACCAGCACAACCTGGCCGGTGAGGCGCTCGGCGGCTGGCAGTTGAGCGGCAATGTTCAGGCACAGTCCGGTATGCCGTGCGGCGTCGGCGTCAATACCGACTACGCCGGCGTACAAGAGGTCGGCAGCTTCGGCTGCGGCAGCGAGGGCCAGTTCTGGGCCAAGAATGGCTCTCCGAGTTTTCCGCATAAGTTCGCGGGATCCGGAACTGGTGGACAGTGGTTCACCACCACCATTAACAACAGCCCTATCTACACCGCGCCTCCCGCAGGCACGTTTGTCACTCAGCGTGGCTTGCGCGACAACATCTACGGGCCTATGGAGCAGAACTGGAACGTCGCCATGATCAAGGCCTTTCCATTGACCGAGGGAACAGGCTTTGAATTCCGTGCCGAAGCGTACAACTTCATCAACCATCCCAATCTGTCGCCGTTCGGGCAATCGGGATCGCTCAACATGACTCCCACCAGCTCGCAATTCGGCCAGATTACCGGTAAGACCCCCACCAATCCGCGAACACTGCAGGTCGGGGCGCGCTTCCACTTCTAAATTCGCCCCCCTCGTCGAACTCCCGCACAGTGTTCAACCGTGCGGGAGGCTCGATTCTCCCTTTGCATAGAATTGCTCGTGCATGTGGCACCCAATCTGAACAAGCGAGCAAAGCGCCCTTCTCAAGAGCCGAGATACCTGAAAATGACATCCTTCCGAATTGTTCTCCGCGCGAATTTGAAGTTCGTCGCAGCCTTGGCATCCACACTCGCGTTGACCATTGCGATTCATGCACAAACCATGCAGTCGCCCGATATCACCAAGGTTCCCACGCTGTACGTCGTGCCCTACGCGCACCTCGACACGCAATGGCGATGGGAGTTTCCGCAGACGATCAGCGAGTATCTGCTGAAAACCATGCGGGTGAACTTCGATTACATCCAGAAATATCCTCACTATGTTTTTAACTGGACGGGCGCAAACCGTTACCGCCTGATGAAGGAGTATTTTCCCAGCGACTACGCAAGGTTGAAGGGGTATGTCGCTTCCGGGCAATGGTTCCCGGCCGGTTCTTCCGTTGAAGAAGGCGATGTGAACCTGCCCAGCGCCGAAGGAATCTTCCGCCAGATTCTCTATGGCAATGAATACTTCCGCCACGAATTCGGCAAGGCGAGCAACGAGTACATGCTCCCCGACTGCTTCGGGTTTCCGGCTTCGCTGCCGAGCATTCTGTCTCATGCCGGGGTCAAGGGATTCTCGACCCAGAAATTGAGCGCGAACTGGCAACCAGCGCCGCAGGTAGGCGGCCCGAATTCGCCCGAGCAAACACCGGAAGGCATTCCTTTCAATGTTGGTGTGTGGATCGGCACCGACGGCAAGAGCGTGATTGCCGCGCTGAATCCGAGCCATTACGGGGACAACGTATACACCGACTTAAGCAAAGATCCCGGTCCGCCTCCGCCGTGGCCGCAGTTGACCGCAGACCAAAAGGCCCGGCTCACCCCGTCGCAGGCCGCGATCTTGCAGCGCCCCAGGCCGTGGGAACAGGACTGGGTCAAGCGCATCGACATCGATGGAAAAGCAACCGGCGTTTTCGCCGACTACCACTACGTGGGGACAGGAGACATCGGCGGAGCCACGCAGGAATCCACCGTAAAGCTGCTGGAGGCCATCGTTACGCAAAGCGAAACAGTATTGCCCTCTCCACCGCAGCCTAATTTCTTGCGCGCATCAACGGCTGCCGCCCCTGCGGGTCCCGAGGTCAAAGTGGGCGATGGTCCGGTGCATGTGATCGAATCCGCGGCCGACCAGATGTTCAACACCATTACCCGGGAAATGGCGTCGCGCATGCCTAAATACCCGGGGGATCTTGAGCTGATCAATCACTCCGCCGGCTCGCTCACCTCACAGGCTTACCATAAGCGCTGGATCATCAAAAACGAGAACCTCGCCAATGCCGCTGAAGAAGCATCCGTGGCTGCCGAGTGGCTCGGTGCGCGCGCCTACCCGCGACAGCGCCTCAACGACGCCTGGATGCTCGAACTGGGCGGTCATTTTCATGACACCGGCGCCGGAACAGCCACACCGCACGCCTATCAATTGGCTTGGAACGACGACCTGATCGCAGCCAACCAGTTCGCTGCGGTGCTCACCAGCGCAAGCTCGGCCATCGCCTCAGGTCTCGACACGAAGGGGCAAGGCATCCCCGTAGTCGTCTACAACGCCCTTAACATCGCAAGAGAAGATCTGGTCGAGGCAACCGTCGACTTCCCAGACGGCGCGCCGAAAGCCGTGCGCGTCTACGGCCCCGATGGCAAAGAAGTCCCCGCACAACTGGAAGGCAGCAAGGTCCTCTTCGTAGCCAAAGTGCCATCCATCGGTTACGCGGTCTACGACGTTCGGCCCGCTGCGGAACAAGCGGCAAGCCGTGAACTCCACGTATCCGAGCGCTCCGCGGAAAACACCCGCTATCGCGTAGAGCTCAACTCCGATGGAGATGTCTCCAGCATCTACGACAAGGAACTGAAGAAAGAACTCCTTTCGGCGCCCATGCGCATGGCTCTCACTACCGATGCGCCCAAGCAATATCCGGCATGGAACATGGACTGGGAGCAGGTACACGCCGATCCCCGCGCCTATGTCGGCGGTCCGGCGCAGATACGGATCTCCGAAGATGGCCCTGTGCGTGTCGCCATCGAGGTCATCCGCCAAACTGAAGACTCAAAATTCACGCGGACCATTCGTCTCTCGGCTGGAGACGCGGGCGATCGAGTGGAGTTCGCCTATGCAATCGATTGGAAGACTCTTCGCGCAAATCTGAAGGAGACTTTCCGACTCGCTGCCTCGAACGAAAACGCAACCTATAGCTGGGACATTGGCACCGTCCAGCGCCCCAACGCGCAGCCTCGCCAATTTGAAGTCGCCTCTCACCGCTGGATCGATCTCACCGACAAAGGCGGCGACTTTGGCACGACCATCCTTACCGACTGCAAGAATGGTTCGGATAAACCCAACGACAACACTCTTCGCGTAACGCTCTTACGCTCTCCCGGTGTTGTGCCCGGCGAGGACGGCCGACCCGGATACACCGACCAGGCCAACCAGGATTGGGGACATCACGAATTCATCATGGGCTTAGCAGGCCATCGCGGCGACTGGCGTGAAGCGCATACCGCCTGGCAAGCCTATCGCCTTAACGATTCTCTGGTCGCGTTCGCAGCCCAAAAACATCCCGGATCGCTCGGCAAGACCTTCTCTCTGCTGCGCGTCAACAATCCCAACATTCGTGTGCTTGCGTTAAAGAAGGCCGAGGATAGCGATGAGGTTGTCCTTCGCATGGTCGAGCTCAGCGGAGCTCCGGCACAAAATGTCCAAGTCAGCTTCGCCGGTACAGTTGCCTCCGCCCGCGAGATCAACGCGCAGGAGCAGCCCTTGGAATCGGCAGAAGTAGCGTACGGCTCTCTCCTCACTTCATTCACTGCTTACCAGCCCCGCACCTTTGCGCTCAAGTTGGCTCCGTCCACTCAGCGCTTAAACGCACCGCAGTCTCAACCCGTCAGCCTCGACTACGATCTTGCCGTCGCGAGCAACGACGATACCCCAACCGAAAACGGCGGAATGGATGGCCATGGCAATGCGATGCCTGCCGAGATGCTTCCCTCTAAACTCGACTTCGATGGGGTTCGCTTCGAATTTGCATCGGCAAAAACCGGCACGCCCAATGCAGTCGTTGCCAAAGGTCAAACCCTCCATTTACCCACAGGAGATTACAACCGCGTCTATCTTCTTGCCGCATCCGCCGAAGGGGACCAGAAAGCCGAATTCCGTGTTGGAGACCGCCCTGCGGAACTGACCATCCAATCCTGGAACGGCTGGATCGGCCAGTGGGACTCACGCATCTGGAAGACTACGCAGGATCGCGATTGGGCCATCTCCGCCAATCATGCCGTCTGGCCTCCGCCTGACTTCGAAGCCCGGGAAGCGCGGCCGGCGACACTACGCTTTCCCGAAGAGTATGTCGGCCTCACGCCAGGTTATGTGAAAACCGCTGCTTTGGCGTGGTATTGTTCGCACCATCACACGGCGAGCGGCCTCAACGAACCCTACCAGTATTCTTATCTCTTTGCGTATTCGATCGATCTTCCTCCGGGTGCGCAAACGCTGACGCTTCCCAACAACGATAAGATTCGCATTCTGGCTTTGTCTGTAGCAGAAGACGGGCCATCGCTCACTCCTTCCACACCACTTTATGACACACTGAACCGGTCCGAACCGTAGAAGAGCGCGCGTGTGCGGCCATGGGTCACTTGCGCCCCACAACAACAATTTCGAACGTGTCCGGCTTCATTTTCGGACGCTCACCCGCTGAGGGCTCGAGCTGCGCCGTAGGGAGAAAGATGCGATTCGTTTCAGTGTTCAGGCCCATCGTGCGGGCTCCCTCGGCCGTCTTTAGAGACTGTTGCACTTCAAATCGGCCTGCCTTTTCCCCGATCACAGTAAGTGAACCGTCGCGGCAGCTCGCGAACGCTTGGCCGTTGTCTACTCTCGTCGCATCGACCCCCGCTCCAATGGGAAGAGCTGCTTCCACACTTCCGGTTCGCGAGTCCATGACGATCATCTTCTGTGGATTGCGGCATCCGATGAACAGCCGATGCGCTGCTATGTCGATTGCGATGCCAACCGGATGTCCCGCCGGAGTCACGGGCCACCGAGCAACAACCTTGCGCGACTCGAGATCTACGACCGCGACCACATCCTTATCTTCAAGGTTGATGTAAACCTTCCCGGTTCCGTCGGAGGCCAGAAACTCGGGTGAACCGCCGAGCTCGATCAGAGGATCAATTTTGCCGCTTTTGGGATCGATATCGGGACGAAACGTCATGAGAACGCCGCCGTCACCGGAGACGGCGAGCACGCGATCGAGCTTTGTATCGTAGATGATGCCGTCGGAGTCGGGCACCGTTGGGATCCGGCCAAGCACAGCAAATGTCTTCAGGTCGAAAACAATAATCGCACCGCTGCCTCCACCGTCGGTGATGAATCCGCGACCAAGCCAGGGGACCAGTGCCACTCCATGCGATCGTATTTGTCCTTGAATATCGCCCAGAACTTTGCCCGTGTCAGTATCGATTGCCATTGTGTGGGTTGACCGTGTCACGAACAGGCGATGTCCGGGGGCATCGACCGTGACATAATCCCACCCTCCCTCTCCGCCGATGTGGAACGTTTTTTCCACCGACCATTGCGCCTGGGCGGCCAGGTGCTGCACAGGAACGCAGATTGCAAAGGAAAGAAGCAAGAGTACGGCACGAGTGATTCGCATTTCGGGTCTCCTTGGTTGCATGGCGGAACGATTGAACGTGAGTATGCCTTGCGATATCGATGATTCCATGGCAGGCATTGAATCACCCTTAAGCATGATCTGAGTTGATGCAGCACCTGCGGCAACTTGTGAAGGCATGGCAGGATTCCGGTCCCGATCTTGAAAAGAGGATGTGGGGAAGTCACAAGCATCTGCTCACACCGCTGCAAGTCCTTTGTGTTGGCCGCTGGATGCCCTCGAATAGCGGGCGGGCATTCATGCACATCCATCCCGAAATCGGACGGCTTGCGGATCATGTGGGGCAGGAGCGTATGTATCGGAAGATGCCGGACGGTTCATGCAAGCTCACTCCCGAAACCGAAGCATGGATCGCATTCGGTTTCTTCACTCTGAATCCGCATTGTGAAGAGCTTGCTGGTCCTTGCGCACGCTGCGGCAGGTACTACGTCAAGAAACGCGCATCGCAAAAGGTCTACTGCTCCCGCAGATGCGGAAATGCTGCTACGGCGATGGCGCGAACCTATGAGCGAATCGCAAGCGAGCGCAGGACCAAGATCGCTCGTGCATCGGCAGCGATCAAGAAATGGAAATCGACCGCAACCCGGCAGGATTGGAAACAGTGGGTTGCGAAGAGAACGGGAATCGACCCGCGCTTTTTGACCCGCGCAGTCACCAAAGGCGACCTTGTGCCGCCGAAAAGGGGGAAGTGAGCTATGGCAGTGTTCCGCTACAAAGGCAGCAAGGTTTGGACAATGGATTTTCTCTTCCACGCGCAGCGCATCCGGGAGAGCACAGGAACGCGCTCCAAGACGCTTGCGTTGAAGATTGAAGACCAAGGAGGCGACGGGCGCTGGAAGAGGGCGCGGCGGGCATCAGGAAGCAGCGGCAACCCCTCCTACTCTCGGTTGCGGCGGATGAATGGCTGGACATGAAGAGAGCGACGCTTGCGACGCGTTCCGTGAAGATCGAACAGGCCAACCTTGCCCATCTGCTCCCGGAGTTGGGCCGCAAGCTGATTTGCGACTTGGACGCGCGGGACGTTGCGCGTTGCCAGCAAAAGCGGCTCGATGAAGAGGCATCGCCAAAGACGGTGAATCTGGAGATCGGGACACTGCGGGCGATTCTGAAACGCGCGGGCCAGTGGGCGCGGTTGCAGCCGGAAGTGAAGATGCTGCCCACGCGGGATGATATTGGCCGGGCCATTCAGCACGAAAGAGGAAACGGCACTCCTACAGGCTTGCGGGAAGTCCCGCTCACGCTCTCTAGTTCCATTCGTCACCCTGGCGATTGAGACAGGGGAGCGGTACGGCGTGATTCGGACGCTGCAATGGGGCAGCGTGGACTTTGAGAATCGCTGTCTGAAATGGGGCAAAGACAAGACGGCATCGGGGACCGGGCGCATCGTTCCCCTCAGTCAAAGGGCCGTGGCCGCTCTCAGCTTTTGGGCAACCCACTTCCCGGAGCGCAAGCCGGAGCATTACGTCTTTCCGGCAGAGCGGTATGGCGCGGGCGGAGACGAATTCAGCCCGAAGGCTTATCACGTTGACCCCTCAAAGCCCATAGGGAGCATCAAGGAAGCGTGGGAAGGGCCAGACTGCGGGCAGCGGAGATTCTGAAAGGCGAGACGGAAGAGACGAACCCGAAGGTAGAGATCGCGCACCTCGCTTGCCGGTTCCATTATCTGCGGCACACTGCGGTTTCGCGGATGCTGAATGCCGGGATTCCCATTGCCAAGGTTGCGAAGATCGTAGGATGGAGCACTTCAACAATGGTGCTCATGGCAGCCCGGTACGGCCACTTCTCATTGAACGAATTGCGGGGAGCGGTGGAGAGCATCAGCGGGGGCGGAATTGAAGCGGAGTCCCCGGTATTTTCCCCGGTATCGGATGGGAGTGCGGAGACGAAGCGGCCTAACTAATTGAATGCAATGGTGGACGCGGTAGGAATCGAACCTACAACCTGTCGGTTAAGAGCCGAATGCTCTGCCAGTTGAGCTACGCGTCCAAGCAATTGGAAATGCCGTGCGGCGGAGAATCGAAGCACGGATTGAGCAGGCGAAATCTTCGCTGCTCCTTGAAAAATATAGCACAGGCGGGAAGGGATTAAAAAGCTACTGGCGATGGGTGCGCGGATGATTAAAAAGTGAAAGCCAACCCGGCGCTGAAACCGCGCTGGTCTTGAGCGAAGATGAGGACGGAGCCGTCGCTCAGCATGTAAGGGCGATAGCCTTCGGCGAGCATGTTTCTCACATCGAGCAAGGCTTCGATTCCGCCCGTGCCTTCGCGTCGCGTGCAAATTGGCTGGCGGAGATAAACGTTGAGATATGGTTCACTTGAGTTGACCGCGAAAGGCGCAACCTGGGTTACGGTGTCTTCCGGCTGCCATCGATAGCTTGCGCGCCACTTCGTTCCCGTGCCTTCCAGTGTTCCCGAAAGGGAAAGAGTGTAGGTCTGCACGCGGCGAGGGCGGGCCGCTCCGAGCGCCTGCGCAAGCGGCATAGGACGGGACGCTACGGGCATTGCAAGAGCATCTCCATTGGCATAGCTCAAGCGCACGTTGTTGCCGCCGGGAAGAGGGTGCTCGACGACGGCCACCATTCCGGTGGTGGCAAAGTCAGGCCCCGCGATTTGCGACATGCCACTGGCCCGGTCATACAAGAGGCTTGTGCTGCTCGGGAACGAGTGGCCGGCTGCGATGCGCGATGCTGCGTCGATGACGGGATTCCTGATGTTGTCGGCAAATAGCATCACAGACATCCCGGATGCCTCTGTCTGGCGCTCCCAGGCAATCTCCTGGTGAAGGCCGCGTTCGAGTGCCAGTTCGCCGTTGCGCAATGCGATTGCCGGCAGGTAGTCGTCTGCCTGCGAGCCATTGTCTGTGTGCCGGGTAGGCATGATCGTGGTCATCCGATATTGGATGATCGAGGCCCCTTCGCGCCAGCCGAACGATGCAAATGGCAAAGCGGCAACCAGAGTGTTTGGGGAGTTCTGGCTGAATCGCGCAATCACTTGTTCGGAGCCGACCTCGCCTTCGAATTCATCACCGAGGTTCAAGTTCTCCGAGGTGCGCATCGAAGCTTCATCCACACTATTAGAGCCGGGGCCTTCGATTTCAGGCCGGATTGCAATGGCTGCCAGAGACTGGACGGACCCTGCAAAACCGAGATCCTGGCGGAAGCCCAGCATCGATTCCATCCCGGCATCGGTGCCCGGGGCGAAGTCAACGCGCGCCAGCAGCTCGCGGCTATCGGAGGGAGTATTTTCTACAGATGCTGTGAGACGTTCGCCGCTCTCTCCGAAGGTCCCTTCGTTGCCTGTGGCCATCAAGCGCGCCTTGAGCCTGGGCTGAGCAGCGGTGCCATCGGAAACAACAAGCAGCGGGCCATCTTCAAGCCAGCGCAACAACGGGCGATTCGCGGCCGAACGCAGCGTCCATGCCCAATCGTCTTTTTGAGCGTCGGCGGCGCGGGGCTGAGCCGGCAACCACTGCATCACTTCGTAGAGGGTGCTGAGCGTGAGATTCACGACAGTCTCGCGACGGACGTGGACATTTTCACGCAGCGAAGGCAAAAAGGATATCCCCATGGCCTTGACCGCATAGCGGCCCGGGACGATGGAAGGAATGGTGAACTGACCTTTGTCGTTGGTGTAAACGATGGTGAGAATGCTCAGGTCCGGACGCAGCAACTGCACGACCGCGCCGATCTGGGGCACTCCGGCGGAGTTACGCACCACGCCTGAAATAGATCCGGGACCAGCTCCCATCAATGGAACGGCGCCCAGAGCAATTAGCGCGATGAAGAAGGCGAAATGAAGCCTGCGCATCATCACTCGTTTTGGTAAACCGGCGGCGTCCCTGGCAGACCTGTTCCTGAAAAATCCCGCGCGAGCTTGCCGATCTGGAGCCGGATCGCTCTGTTGCGCGCGATACATACTATTCCACGACAAAAGGCGCCGATTGCGCAATCTCTTGTTTTGAAATTTCGTCATTTACCTGAATCGTTACCTTGTACTTTCCAGGTTGAAGACCGGCCAAGGGAAATGAATTTTCGACGGTAATCTGGTCGCTGTGCGCTCCCAAGTCCTTTGAATCCACTTCCTTCTCCAAGAGAACATTGTTGTTGACGAAGTCGACGATGCGGTAAGTTACCTTTGCTTCGTTACTCTTGGTGGCCTCATTGATGCTGAGGTTATACACCTGCATCCAGAAATTGAGCTGCTGGGCGCGTTTGAAACTGACCGGTGTGGCCGGATTGGCGCTCACGCGCGGCCGGATAAATGTGTTGCTGATAACGAAGTTGCCACTTCCGATCGAGTGAGAATCGACAGGATTCATCTGGTCGGCAAGAATCAGCGTTGAAGTAGCCAGCTTCTCGTCATGATATTCCGGAACTTCGATGGCTTTACCGTAGATACCGATGTGATCCGGGTTATTCACGTCCTTGATTGCGATGTCGAGGCGATAGAGACCAGGCAGCAAAGGAACTGCCTTCCAATAAACCGACTGCCGGTCCAATGACTTTTCGAGCAGCTCGGCAGGTTGCTCCACCTCGACCGTGTCCTCAAAGGTCTGCACGGTTTTGTGAGTAATGGTAGTGACCTTGCCCAGAATATTCACCATCCCCTTCGCCACTCCGTCTTTGGTCACGAAGGTGACGTCGCGGTTCTTCATCTGGATGGTGATGGGAACGAGCACCGTGTTTTCGGTCACTTTGACGAAATCGGTGCGGACATCGAATGGAAAGATCGGGCCTGTGATCAGCTTGTGCTCGGAGATGAAGTTATCGAGGTCCTTGAATTTGATGGGAGGCGGCGCGAAGAGCTTGGAAGCAAGTTCGATTCGGTCGAATTCCTTCGAGGACTGCGAAGAGGAAAGAGGGCCCGTGCCCAGGCTCTCAAATCCGCCCTTGAAACGGTCGGCCTTCTTAGCCATCCCCATCTCTTCCCATTGTGTGGCACCCATGCCGGGAACGTGGAGCAACGCGTCCTTTTCCCCACGATCGATGGTGAAGTGATAGTCGCCGCACATGCAAGTATCGACAAACTCAATATCGATGTTGTCGCCGATGCCCTCTAAATAGCGGTAATGCCAAACCTCAAAAGGAAACGTGGAGGTCTCGCCGCCGCCCTCGTCCATGGGCCGCTGGTAGCTGCCGCCTGAAGGGTGCGAGTCTACCGAGTCCGGCGCGCCGAAAGCGATATAGATATGTCCGCGATCGGTCTTCCAGCCGGGTTTGCCGGCAGCATAGTGTTCATTGGCGTACGCGATACGCCGGTAATGCTCTTCGCGAAATTCGTTGTCGGGTGAGTCAGGATTCGGATTGCGGCGAAGCCAGAACTGCTCAATAAAGGCGTCCCGCTCTTCGTCGTTGGTCAGGTTTCTAAAAGCCTTTCGCTCTTCGTCGGAGATAATGTAGGCCACATCCTGCTCGAGCCAGGACTTATAGGCGCTCTTCAACTCTTGCCGGACAGCTCTCTGAGCTTGCCGCTTCTCTTCGTCGCTGCGGGGCCTCTTGAGGGGATCGACGTCCTGATCCTGCGCTGCGGATTGTGCTTGCGTGGGCTGATCGCCGGATTGGGCTCGAAGACCAGCTGCGGGCACCAGTATCAAGCCGCAACCAAGCGCGAAATATAGGAAAGTACGACTGTTATACGTCATTGCCTCAAAGATACTCCTGCGATCCCCTTATTCTACGAGTCTCAACGGGTCGGAGCAAGGATTTGCATGAGGCCGCCCTACTTTTGGACGGAATGGCTCCGTAAAGGTAACCGGGACTGGGTCAACTTACCCCTTTTGTCTTACCCCTATGTCGAATTGCGAATAGGCTGCGATTCTGAGACCATACATAGCAGCCGCTCGTCAACAGAAATAAGCACAAACTCCCAGTTCCCGTGGATCGAGGATCCTTGCGAATGAATGCGTGCCTCAAGGTGAAATACGGCTCATTCCCGAGGGATTGCGCGCTAAAACAAAGGCAAACCGCAATTCTGCCAGGGTACCGGTACGAGTACTCAGGAAACCGGGAACTTCAAGCGCAAACCTTACGTAGACTAAACTGGGAGAAGCCTGGAGCAGCCAACTCAAATGAAAAAGATCCTCTTAATTGCTCTCGCCATCATTGTGACTGCCGGACTCGTTGCCTTCATGGTTTACAAGCAGCAGTCCGGGTATACGAAGGTGCTCACCGCGAAACTCGTGAAGCAGGACTTGGCCACGGTGGTGAGCGGCACCGGTCAAATCAAGCCAAAGACCTATGTGAACGTGGGTGCAACTTCATTCGGGCGCATCACGCACCTTTATGTGAAGGAAGGCGATCACGTAAGGAAGGGCCAGATCATTGCGACCGTCGAGAACGTTCAACCCGAAGCAAACGTAGACGCTCAAAAGGCCACGATCGCTGCGGCCAAGACCGATATTGCCTCCTACATTGCGGCCGAAAAGACCGGCGAAGCCAATGTGGAACATGCAAACGCCGATCTCGAGCAGAAGAAGCTGGATTGGCAGCGGGCGCAAGGTCTCTTTCAGGCCGGCATCATGGCCAAGCAGGATTACGACGCCAAAAAGGCTGCCTATGACACCGATGTGGCTTCGCTGGACCAGGCAGTCGCCGGTCTCAACCAGGCTAAAGCGCAGACCGATTCGGCACGCGGGCATTTAGGGACCCAAGTAGCTACGTTGCGCTTTAATGAGGACGCGCTGAGCAAGACCGTCTCGACGGCCCCTTTTGACGGCATTGTGACCAACCTGCCGGTCCGCGAAGGTGAAACGGTGGTCGTCGGCATTCAAAACGCCGAGGGTTCCACGCTAATGACGCTCGCCGATATGAGCATAATCACGGCCGAAGTCAAGGTAGATGAGACCGACGTAGTGAACATAAAGATCGGTCAGCCAGCCGACGTGACGGTAGACGCTATTCCCGGAAAGGTGTTCAAGGGACACGTCACACTTGTTGGAGATCAGGCGCTGTTGCGCTCCACCGGTGTGGCAACATCGCAATCGACAACTGGCACAGAAGAAGCGAAGGATTTCAAGGTCGTGGTCACCTTGGACGCACCTTCCGATGAGCTGCGGCCTGGTCTCTCGACTACAGCGAAGATCACTACCGCGAAGAAGTCCAATGTGCTATCGCTGCCGATTCAGGCTTTGACGATGTACGCGCCTCCGGCTCCCGGAAGTAACGGCAAGGTTGAAGCAGCTTCTACCTCGGCTCCGAGCGCTACCGTCCCCGCGAAGCAAGGTGTTTTTGTAATCGAGAAGGATGCGCACGGAAGACAGCGTGCGAAGTTCGTTCCGGTCACCACGGGAATCACCGGAGCCACCGATATTGAAGTGCTGACGGGATTGAGCGCCGGGCAGGAAGTTGTCACCGGACCTTACAAGACTTTGCGCGTCTTGAAAGACGGCGCATTGCTGAAAAAAGACACCGAGAAACCTGTCACTCCGACAAATGGGAATTCCTGATCGTCTTGCAGATCGGGCCGTCTCACAATTTTGAGAAACGCAGGGACAGCTGTACGGTTGAGCCAGCCCCTCGAAGCGTAACCGGACTTTCGGCAGCAGGGAAAGGATGGGATTCGGATGGCTGTGGGGAGCATGAGGATGACCGAGGTCGACACGCAGCAGGTTTCACCGCCCCAGAGCGACATTATCGTCGTCGAGGATCTTTGGCGCACCTATGACATGGGCTCGGAGCAGCAGGTGCAAGCCCTGCGTGGCGTCTCTCTACGCATCAAGCACAACGAATACGTGGCGATCATGGGCCCGTCGGGATCCGGCAAGTCGACGCTCATGAATCTGATCGGCTGCCTGGACACGCCTTCGAAGGGAAAATACTGGCTGAACGGTCAGCTCGTTAGCGAGCTGGACGACGACGAGCTTGCCAGAATCCGCAATAAGGAAATCGGCTTCGTCTTCCAGACCTTTAACCTTCTGGCGCGCGCCAGCTCGCTGCACAATGTGGAGCTGCCGCTGATTTACAACGGCACGCCGGCGGCAGCGCGTATCGAGCGCGCCAAGGAATCGCTCAAAAATGTTGGCCTCGAGAGCCGCATGTATCACAAACCCAACGAGCTCTCCGGCGGCCAGCGGCAGCGCGTCGCGATCGCCCGCGCGCTGGTAAATAGCCCCTCGATTATCCTTGCCGACGAACCTACCGGCAATTTGGATTCGAAGACCGGAATTGAGATCATGGCGCTGTTCGACACGTTGCACGCCAAGGGCAACACAATTGTTCTGGTCACGCATGAGCCGGATATCGCCGACTATGCGCACCGCGTGGTGCATATCCGCGACGGTCAGATTTTTTCCGACGAGCCGTCGAAGCGCTTTCGCAAAAACGCTGCACGCGTCTAAAAGCCAAGCCGTTCATTCCGAGCCGGGAGATCAATTCTCCCGGCTCATGTTTTTTGGTGAGAAGGCCGATGAACGTGCTGACGGTCGTGTTGAGGCGACCGGTTCTGCGGAGGCAAGGCACGCTGATGGCAATGCATACTGCCCCTCAAATTCAATCGAGCGCACATGTTTCAGATCCCTCCCATCTCGAGCTTGAGGCGCAGGTCGTCGCCCAGATGGTGCGGATTAACTCGGGTTGGCGCAAACTCCTTTTGCAAGCCGAGGTGGTGGCGCCCCATTTGCAACTGGCTGCCATCGAAGGCGAAAACGGTTCTGGAAAACAAACGCTCGCTCGATTCCTGCACAGCCGGTCGCCGCTTTCGAAATCGACTTTTCAGCGCCATGATGCGCGCGAGTGGCTGGTGACGGAGGCGGATCCGGCGATGATGGCAGGATTCATCTATCTCGATCGCGTCGATCTGCTTGCATCACCCGGCCAGGGATTGCTGCTGGGTGTCTTGAAAGCAATGCAGGATCGTCCGCCGGGCCGTGCGGTTGTCTTGGCTTCCTCGGAAGTCTCGTTGCGTCAAATGGCGGGGCAGGGGCTTCTGATGCCCGACCTTGCTTTCCGATTGACCGCAGTGCGCTTTGCCGTTCCACCGCTGCGGCAGCGCCGCGAAGATATCGCTCCGTTGGCGCAAGAGCTGCTGACCCGCATTTGCGCGCGCTATCAGCAGCGGCCTGTAACGTTGGGTCCCGGTGCGCTGGCGCGCCTGTTGCAGCACAACTGGCCCGGGAACATTCGCGAACTGGCAAGCGTGCTCGAGGCTGCTTTGCTTGAAGCTGCGAATGGCATGATTCGCGCGGAAGATCTGCTGCTTTCCTCCGATATCGAGGTTGGCAAACCGGCGCCAAACGCCCCCCCCCGCATCGAGAATCTCGCCCTCGATGCGGTCATCCACAATCACGTGCAATATGTGCTCGAGATCAACCACGGCAATAAGCTGCGAGCGGCTCGCCAACTAGGCATCAGCCGTTCGACGCTCTACCGCATCCTTGGAAATGAAACGGTTCTGGCGCACTGAAGTTTCGCGCACCGTCCGATCTGCCTCCTCGGCATGGAAGACAAGCGGCCCTGCAAAGTAGCCGTGTAAACAATGAGAGCCCTCGGAACCGTGAACCTACAGTAACTAGGCTCGTGCTCTACACTCGATGCAACAGCATCTGCTCCATTTTTATCGCGTCGAGGTACTTCCCTTTGAAAAAATCCTTCTTCCCTGCCCTTGTTGCTCTCGGTCTCCTCCTGCCTTGGGGACAGCAAGCGCTGTGGCCCCAAGCTTCAATTCCTTCTGTAGAAGATCGCAGGAAGGCGCTGAACGAGCTCTTCCACGACTACTGGGACGCAAATTTGCAGAACTCGCCCGAGTTCGCTTCAACGATTGGAGACAATCGCTTCAACGACAAAATCAGCGACGTCTCTGTGAAGGCCTTCAACAACTGGCTGGCTACGGAACAGGCCTACCTGATGCGCCTGGCAGCGATCGATCCCACGGGATTGACCGACCAGGAAAAGACAAGCAGGGAGTTGCTGCTGCGCGACCTTGCACAGGATCAAGAGGCCGCGGAATTCAAAGAGTGGGAGATGCCTGTGAACCAGATGGGCGGCATCTATTCCGACTACCCGCAGCTGGTAGCTCAGCTGAACTTCGCCACGGTGAAGGATTACGACGACTGGATCGCGCGATTGCATGCGCTTCCGAAAGCCTTCGACCAAACGATGACAAACATGTCGATAGGCATCGATGACCATCGCGTGCCACCGAAGTTTCTTCTCGAAAAGGCGCTCGATCATGTGAAGCAGCTGGCCGACCAAAAGCCGGAAGATTCGCCTTTGGCCATGCCACTCAAGAGTTTTCCAGCTTCGATACCAGCGGCCGAACAGGAGCGCATTAAAGCTGAGATGTTGCGCGCAATCGGCAAAGAAGTCCTGCCTGCCGATCAGCGTTTCGCGCGCTTTCTTGAAGCGACATACGTTCCATCCGGCCGTGAACAGCCCGGCATCTCTGCGTTGCCGGACGGAGCGAAATACTATCAATTCCTGATTCGCCGAACCACAACAACGGATTTGACCGCGGAACAGATTCATCAAATCGGCCTGGACGAAGTGAAGAAGGACGAAGCCGATATGTTGTCCATTGCTCAAAAACTCGGCTTCAAGGATCTCGAAAGCTTTCGTGCCAGTATCAAGAGCAATCCCAAATTCAAGCCCGCTTCGGCGACCGCTTTGCTCGATGCGTATCGCAGCTACCTAACCCCCATGCAGGCTCGACTACCGCAGTTATTCGGCCGTTTGCCAAAGGCTCCTTTTGAAGTGGTGCCGGTCCCGCCTTATCTCGAGAAGACAGCGCCGACGGCCTATTATCAACCGGGAACGCCCGACGGAAGCCGCCCGGGAAGGCTGTTCATTGATACCTACAATTACTCCGACCGCGATTTGGACGAGGTCGAGGCTGTGGCTTATCACGAAGGAATCCCTGGCCATCACATGCAAATCTCCATCGCTCAGGAGATGCAAAATGTGCCGGAATTCCGAAAATTCGAGTTCTATACCGCTTACACCGAGGGTTGGGGACTCTATGCCGAGCGCCTCGGAAAAGATGTTGGACTCTATCAGGATCCCTACTCGGACTACGGCCGTCTCGAAGGCGACATCTGGCGTGCCATTCGTCTCGTCGTCGATACTGGCGTGCACTCGCAGCATTGGACCCGCGAGCAGATGGTGGACTATTTCCACGAACATTCGGCGATCGACGAGACCGATGTACAGGCTGAAACGGACCGCTACATTGCATGGCCCAGCCAGGCGCTTGCTTACAAAATCGGCCAGCTGAAAATCCTGGAACTACGCGACCGGGCGAAGAAAGCACTGGGCAATAAATTCGATATTCGTGGCTTCCACGACCAGGTGCTGGACACGGGAGCTTTGCCGCTCGATGTGTTGAGCGACCGCATCGACGCCTGGATTGCGAGCCAGAAGTAGCTCGTAGAACCCAAAGGCATCCCCATTCCGCTAAGGCCAATTCGTGGCGTCGCCGCAAGCGATGCGCGTATTCTGGATGGTTGAACTATCACTTTCATCGAAGACAAGGAAAGAAATGACTGAGATCGCTGTTGAGGCCACCGAAGTGCCCGCGCAATTGCCCCGCGTTCGCGTCGCTGTGCTGGGCTCAGGCAAAATGGGCGGCATCCTAGTGCAGGCCTTCCTGAAGAATAACCTCTTCGCTCCGGACCAGATTCATGCCACCGTGGCGCACGCGGAGAAAGCTATCGCGCGCAGCGCGCAGTGGGGCGTTGACGTAAGCACAGACAATCTCGCCGCCGCCCAACAAGCCGACCTGATTCTGGTGGGCGTGAAGCCCTTCCAGGTGCCTGACCTGATCGCGGAGATTCGCCCAGCTCTGACCAGCAACACCACACTGGTGTCGTTTGCAGCGTCCGTCAAGACGCGTGCCATCGAAGATGCCGCCGGCCTTGAGATAGGCGTGATTCGCGCCATGCCCAACACGCCGTCGGCTCTAGGCGCGGGCGCCGCAGGCTTGTGCCGCGGACGTTTCGTGAAGCCGGAACAGATGGAGCTTGCACAACGCATCTTTGAGACGGTGGGACGCGTCGTGGTGGTGGACGAGAAGCACATGGATGCCGTAACGGGTCTCTCGGCTTCCGGTCCGGCTTACATTTACATCATCATCGAGGCGCTGGCAGAGGCGGGTGTAAAGGTGGGCCTGCCGCGCGACATTGCAACGCAACTAGCCGCACAAACGGTTTTTGGGGCAGGTAAAATGGCTCTCGAAACCGGCTATCATCCGGCCCTGCTGAAGGACGAAGTAACGACACCCGCGGGCTGCACCATCGACGGCATCCTGGAGCTTGAAGAGGGTGGCTTGCGCGTGACGCTCATCAAAGCCGTCATGCGAGCTACTCAGCGCGCCAAGGAGCTGGCAGCAGGATAATTCCGCAGTGTAAACTTCGCTCGCGCAAGGAGGATGATGAACATCCGAGAGGGAGCGAGAAGAATGCGGCGCGTTGGGCAGTGGATGATTCTGATCCCGCTCAGCATAATCCTTGTGGTTTGGGGTACAGCATTGGCGAATGCGTTGATAACCAGAAGCGCCGAGGGGATGACTCTAGGAGTTCGGCTCCTGTTTCCTGCCATCCTCGCCGCAATTCCGGGCGCCGCCCTTTGGGTAGCAGCCTGGATCTTGGAAGGATTCGGCAAGGGCGGCTCTTGAATCAGGCTCCATTTAAATCTGAAGATCGAGTCTTGCCCATCCAACGCCCATCCTGGCTGCCGCAGTACATCCCGGAATTACAGGGGCTGCGCGGGATAGCGGTTCTCGCCGTCGTAATCTACCATTGCCACCCGCGCCTGCAAGGCACATGGATCTACCACGCTTCGTTGTGGGGATGGGCCGGTGTCAATCTCTTCTTCGTCCTCTCCGGCTTTCTCATCACTTCGATTCTTCTGGAAGCGCGGGATCAGCCGCACTACTTCCGCAATTTTTACGCGCGGCGCGCGCTGCGCATCTGGCCCGTCTACCTGCTGGTGCTCGCGATCTGCTACGCGAATGCACCGTGGTTCGTCGGCCTGCCGGTGTTCGATGCCGTCAAGACTGCGCCGTGGTGGGCCTACCTGCTGTTTCTGCAGAATCTTTTTCATCTCGCACTGCCGCCAGCAATTGGACAAACCTGGTCGCTCGCCATCGAGGAGCAGTACTACTTTGTCTGGGCGCCAGTGGTTCGCTTCTTGCGCATTCCTTGGATGCTCGTTGTCGTCCTTGCCGCTGCGCTGATCGGTTGTCCACTCCTGCGCATGGCCCATCCAACCTGGTCCAATCCGACGCATACGTTGATTCATCTGGATGGAATCGCGCTTGGAAGTTTGTTGGCGCTTGGACTCTACACGATTCGATGGACTCGCAAGGTCTGGCTATGGCTAGGACTCTGCAGCCTCATTGCTGGACTCATAGCCACAGCCACAATCGCCGGCGGCACAGCGTTCCTTGATTCGGCGTTGGCACTGGCCTTTGGCGGCGCGGTGCTTGCAGCGATCGCTTCGACAGGCGCGCGCAATCCGATCAACATCATCCTGCGCCGCGGACCACTGGCTTTCTATGGCCGCATCAGCTACGGCCTCTACATGATTCACATCGTGGTTTTCATCTACTTCGGCTGGTTCGATCTGAAAATGAATCCATATGGAATTCCCGGAAATCTCGCGATCGTGGGATTCCGGTTGGCGATGGCCACAGCATTTGCGACGGCACTCTGGTACGGCTTCGAGTTGCAAATTCTGAAGCTCAAGCTCTACTTCTAGCACCGGACCAACTTCGCCGATCCGACTTCGCCGGTTCCGTTCAGAATCGACAATTAACTTCGCTCTAGAGCCACCGGCCGACAATCACAAACAGCGTCAGAAGAAAGAGCGCCATCATGGGCGCCGCTGGTTCCTTGCGCCGCACGTGATAGCTGAAGGCAGCCAGCGTGAGCAGCGCAAGTCCGGCGGCTGCGAGCTTCGGGAGCAGATCAGGCTGCCACAAATTGAGTGGCACCACCAATCCCAGCGCTCCGGCAATCTCCATCAGCGCGATCGAATATGCCACCCCGCGCGGCAACCCGTTGCCCCTCCAGCTAGGCCCAGCCTGTACCTGCGGCGGCCATTGAAAAGCAAAAAGCTTGCTGAGCCCCGCAAACAGAAATATTCCTACTAACAAAAGTTGCGCAATTCGATCCAGACTGTTCATTAGATACAGCTGCCCCCTTTGTTCGGCCTGCTCCTGCATGCAAAAGCTTGAATTAAGGCGGTCGCGCGCGAAAAGCGCGTTCGAGATGATGGAAAGATAAAGATTTCCTAAATTAATTGTCAAGATAATTGCGACCTAAGCCTGCAGTCGCGTGTTAATTGCGCCCCGGGGTGTGTATCGTTCCACCCGATGGTCCGCCGTCCCACCTATTTGTGACTCGAATCACGCAAGGCGTTAACGCGCGGCTGCTAGGCTTGAGAGTTGCGATACTCCTTCCCGAGGTGCCCCCATGACCAACGCGACTGCCGAATTAGCCGGAACAGAAGCACGAAGCAATGGCCCTCTGAGTCCGGACGTGCTGACAAAGATGAACGCCTATTGGCGAGCGGCGAATTATCTTTCTGTCGGCCAGATCTACCTGAAGGACAATCCCCTGCTCGAGCGGCCGCTCACGCTGGACGATGTGAAGCCACGTCTGCTCGGTCACTGGGGCACGACGCCGGGACTGAATTTTCTCTATGTGCACTGGAACCGGCTGATCCGCGAACGCGATTTGAACATGATTTACATCATTGGGCCCGGACACGGCGGACCCGGCCTGGTGGCGAACACCTATCTCGAAGGCTCCTACACGGAGATCTATCCCCACATCGAGCAGAACAAGGACGGCATCAAGCGCCTCTTCCGGCAATTCAGCTGGCCCTACGGCATACCAAGCCACGTCGCGCCGGAGACACCGGGTTCGATTCACGAGGGCGGCGAGCTGGGCTACTCGCTGGTTCACGCTTACGGCGCGGCGTTCGATAATCCAAATCTCATTGTGGCCTGCGTCGTGGGCGATGGCGAGGCAGAGACTGGACCCCTTGCGACAAGCTGGCACTCGAACAAATTTCTTAACCCCGCGACCGATGGCGCAGTCCTACCCATCCTTCATTTGAACGGCTACAAAATCGCCAACCCAACGATTCTGGCGCGTATTCCTCATGCAGAGCTCGAAAGCCTGATGCGTGGCTACGGCTACGAGCCATTCACTCTTGAAGGCGATGATCCGGAGACGATGCATCAGAAGGCAGCCGCGGTCTTCGATACGATTTTCGATCGCATCGCGGAGATCCAGAAGGCTGCGCGTCAAGAAGGCTCGACGGCCCGCCCCGCTTGGCCCATGCTCATCATGCGCACGCCCAAAGGCTGGACTGGACCGAAGTTTGTCGATGGAAAGCCGGTGGAGAACACCTGGCGCGCGCACCAGGTGCCGCTCGACCAGATCCGCGAAAAACCCGAGCACCTGCGCCAACTCGACGAGTGGATGCACAGCTACAAGCCCGAGGAACTCTTCGACGATCGGGGGAAGCTCCTTGACGAACTGGCGGCAATCGCTCCCAAGGGCCGGCTGCGCATGGGCATGAACGCGCATGCCAACGGCGGCCTGCTGCTTCAGCCGCTCAAGGTGCCCAACTTCCGCGATTTCGCAGTCAAGATTCAAGGCCCTGGTCAAACGGATGCTGAATCCACGCGCATCCTGGGGCACCTCCTCCATGGCGTCATGCAGGCCAACCTGGATACTAAAAACTTCCGCGTCTTCGGTCCCGATGAAACCGCCTCCAATCGTATTGACGAAGTGGAAGTTGGGACCGGCAAAGCATGGATGGCCGAAACTCTGCCGGTCGACGAAAACCTGTCGCAAACCGGCCACGTAATGGAAGTACTGAGCGAGCACATATGCCAGGGCTGGCTTGAGGGCTACCTGCTCACCGGCCGTCACGGCTTCTTCTCCTGTTATGAAGCCTTCATCCATATCGTCGACTCAATGGTGAACCAGCACGCCAAGTGGCTCAAGACCACACGCGAGATTCCCTGGCGCAAACCCATCGCTTCGCTGAATTACCTGCTCAGTTCGCTGGTCTGGCGGCAGGACCACAACGGCTTCTCGCACCAGGACCCCGGTTTCATCGATCACCTGCTCAACAAAAAGGCCGATGTGGTCCGTATCTATCTCCCACCCGACGCCAACACCCTTCTGTCAGTCACTGACCATTGCCTGCGCAGCCGCAACTACATCAACCTCATTGTCGCCGGCAAGCAGCCTGCACCGCAGTGGCTCACCATCGACGAAGCCGTTGCGCACTGCACTACCGGGTTGGGTATCTGGCAGTGGGCCTCAAACGACCAAGGTAGCGCCGAGCTTGTCATGGCCTGCTGTGGCGATGTGCCTACCATGGAAGCCCTCGCGGCCGTCGGCCTGCTCCGCGAGCGCATTCCTGATCTCAGCATCCGCGTGGTGAACGTCGTGGACTTGATGGCCTTGCAGCCCACGTCCGAGCATCCGCATGGACTGCCCGACGAGGAGTTCGATCAACTTTTCCCTGTCGGAGTTCCAGTCATCTTCGCCTTCCACGGCTATCCGTGGGTCATTCACAGGCTCACTTACCGGCGCCACAACCACGACAACATCCACGTACGCGGCTACAAGGAAGAGGGCACCACGACCACGCCTTTCGATATGTGCGTGCTCAACAATATCGACCGATTCCAACTTACGCTCGACG
>Ga0182030_10005647_pt1 | contig 26491 bp, 22 predicted proteins | sample 812S3MmetaG_FD_121299 | JGI IMG/M metagenome (GOLD analysis project Ga0182030, IMG submission 121299) | Permafrost microbial communities from Stordalen Mire, Sweden - 812S3M metaG (Illumina Assembly) | ecosystem: Environmental > Terrestrial > Soil > Wetlands > Permafrost | place: Sweden...
AGAACGTCACGTCTACCGCCATGATCCTCGGGGCAATCGGAATGGGACCATATCAACAAGCAACGCTATAAGAGCCTTTTATTTTGAGCGATTTCTTATCGTTCGAACGATTCCGTTCGAACGATAAGCGCTCTAGCGTCTGTTCGACGCCTTCTTGCGAACTCACCCCGCCAGCTCCTTTAACCCCCGGCGTATCAGCGCGGAGGCGTCGGCGTCTTCGCCCAGCGCCTTGGCGCTCGCCGCCACGGCGGCTGCCGCCTGCGGACGGCCATAGCCGAGATTGCACAGCGCCGAGATCGCGTCGCGCACCGACGACGGCGCGTTCGAAATATCCTCGCCGGCGAGGCGCGCCGCCGCCGGGTCGACCGAGGCGAAGGCCGGGGCCTTGTCCTTCAGTTCGGCGACGATGCGCGCCGCGAGTTTCGGCCCGACGCCCGAGGCGCGCGAGACCATCGCCTTGTCCTGCATCGCTATGGCGTTGGCCAATTCGTCCGGCGGCAGGATCGACAATATCGCCAGCGCGACCTTGGCGCCGACGCCCTGCACGCTCTGGAGCAGGCGAAACCAGTCGCGCTCGGCGTCCCGCGAAAAACCGAACAGCCGGATGGAGTCCTCGCGCACTTGCGTCTCGATGGCCAGCGTCGCCGGTTCGCCGGCGCGCGGCAGATGCTGCAAGGTGCGGCTGGAGCAATTCACGACATAGCCGACGCCGGCCACATCGAGAATCACGAAATCGTCGCCAAAGCTGTCCACGACGCCCCTAAGCTTGCCGATCATCCGCGCCTCGCCGCTTCGCCATCATGCCCCCGCACCGTCACGCCCCCGACGCCAGCCGGCGCTCCAGCAGCCGCGCGCCGCGATGCTGCGCGTGACAAATCGCCACGGCCAGCGCGTCCGCCGCGTCCTTGCTGGCGGCGAAGCTCGCCGGCAGCAGCACGCGCACCATCATCGCGATCTGCGCCTTGTCGGCGTGGCCGTTGCCGACCACGGTTTTCTTCACGAGATTGGCGGCGTATTCCTCGACATCGAGACCGGCGAGCGCCGGCGCCGTCAGCGCCACGCCGCGCGCCTGTCCCAGTTTCAGCGCGGATTGCGGATCGCGGTTGACGAAAGTCTCCTCGACCGCCGCCTCCTGAGGCGCATGGGCGGCGATGACCTCCATCAGCCCCAAATGCAGTTGGCGCAGACGCTGGCCCATAGGCGCATCGCCGTCGGAGCGCACGCAGCCCGAGGCGACGAAGGAAAGCCGGGCGCCCTGAGCGTCGACGATCCCCCAGCCGGTGTTGCGAAGGCCGGGGTCGATGCCGAGAATGCGAATCGTCTGGAGCGTCATGTGGCCAGTCTAGGGGCTGGCGCGAAATCAGGCCAGCGGCGGCGCGTCGATCTTGCCCAGCGCGTCGACCACCGCGTCGAAGGGCAGCAGCGTCGAGGCGTGGCGCGCCTTATAGTCCCGCACCGGCTCCAGCACCGCGAGATCGGCCCATTTGCCGCCCGGCGGCGGGCCGTTCTCTTTAAGCATCTTGCGCATTTTTTCGCGCAGCTCGCGCAGTTCCGCGGGCGTCGCGCCGAGGATGTTGCGCGCAAGGATGGAGGCGGAGGCCTGGCCCAGCGCGCAGGCTTTCAACTCCTGAGCGTAATCGGCGACCTTGCCGTCCTGGAGCGCAAGATCGACGGTGATCGTCGAGCCGCACAAGCGCGAATAGGCTGTGGCGCTGGCCTGCGGGTCGCGCAGACGACCCAGATGCGGGATGTCGGCCGCCAGCTCCAAGATACGCTTATTATAGACCGAATCGAGCATGAGGAAACGCACCGGCCGTAAGGGGGTTACTTTGCCTGTCACTCTGATTATATAGGATGCAGAGGGCTTACGTGAAAGCGCGCGTTAAGGATTGCGGCGGCCAAATGCTTGCATGGCGCCTCGCAGTTTCGAATTGTCGCTCGAATTCTCTCGGGATTTGACAGTTTCCGGACAATCTGGCCGGCGCGAAATTTTGAGGAGCCCGCTCACAGCGCGTCGCGCCGTGGGTCATGTCGCCGGCGTTCGTGCGCCGGTTTGTCGCTCGGGCGCCAGCCGCCTGGGCAGTTTGTCATCGAACCGGAGGCGCCACATGGATGACGTGGTTAAGTCCTTGATCCCGTGCCCGAACCTCAAACCGAACCGACCCCTCGAAAAACCCACGCGCGCAGAAGCGGAAGAAGCCGTCCGGACCTTGTTGCGCTGGGCGGGCGACGATCCCGGCCGCGAAGGCCTGCTCGAAACGCCGGCCCGCGTAGTCAAGGCCTATGAGGAGTTGTTCAGCGGCTACAAGCAGGATCCCAAGGAAGTTCTGGAGCGCGTATTCTCCGAGGTCGAAGGCTACGACGACTTGGTTCTGGTGCGCGACATCCCGTTCTTTTCGCATTGCGAGCATCACGTCGTGCCCTTTGTCGGCAAGGCGCATATCGCCTATTACCCGACCGACGGCGTCGTGGGCCTCTCTAAGTTGGCGCGGCTTGTCGATGTGTTCGCCAAGCGTCTGCAAACGCAGGAGGCGCTGACGGCGCAAATCGCCACCGCGATCGATCAGGAGCTGAACCCGCGCGGGGTCGCGGTGCTGGTGGAGGCGGAACATATGTGCATGTCGATGCGCGGCGTGCTGAAACAGGGCTCCTCCACCGTCACGGTGCAGTTTTCCGGCGCATTTCGCGACAACCCCAACGAGCAGGCGCATTTCTATACGCTGTTGCGCGGCGGGCGCTAGTGACCGCCGCAAGCGACAAACACGCGCTGGAGGAAAGCGCCGACTTTACGCCGCGCTTCGACGCGCACGGTTTAATCGTTTGCGTGACGATCGACGCGGCGACGCGGCAGGTGCTGATGGTCGCCTATATGAACAGGCTCGCGCTCGACAAGACCATCGAGACCGGCGACGCGCATTACTGGTCGCGTTCGCGCCAAAGTCTGTGGCGCAAGGGCGACACCTCCGGCCAGGTGCAGCGCGTCGTGTCTTTGAATGTCGACTGCGATCAAGACGCCATTTTGCTCGAGGTGGAGCCAGGCGGCGACGGCAAAGCCTGCCACACCGGCCGCAAATCCTGCTTTTACCGCAAGCTCGAACGAGGCCCGGATCGCCGCCTCATTTTCGTGCAATAGATGCTTTGGGCGTAGGCGCCGTTAACACATCCGCCACTTTCGAAGCGCAGCCTCTATTATTAAATGTATGAAGAGGCGATTCGCCTCGTCTGGTTCGGAGGGACCGCCTGTAGGAGCGGCGCAATGTTCTCGTTGATGCGAAAGAGTTTCGATATGTCCGGCGAACGTGGCGCGGTTTCGATCTCGCCTCCGCTTGATCGCGGTTCCGGCGACGGCGCGCGCGGACCTCGGCGACCTCGAATCGGGCTGGCGTTGGGCGCCGGCGCGGCGCGGGGCTGGTCGCATATCGGCGTTTTGCGCGAGCTCGCGGACAATGGCGTCAAGCCCGATGTGATCGCCGGCACCTCGATCGGCGCGGTCATCGGCGGCTGTTACGCGGCCGGCAAGCTCGACCAAATCGAAACCTTCGCGCGCTCGCTCACCAAGCGCCGGGTGTTCGCGATGATGGACCTGTCGTTCTCGGGCATGAGCCTTATCACCGGCGATCGGTTGAAATCCGCGCTGGAGCATGAGGTCAAAGGCGTCCAGATCGAAGATTTGCCGATTCCATTCGCGGCGGTCGCGACCGAGGTCGGCACGGGTCACGAAGTCTGGCTGCAACGCGGCCCGCTGGATTTGGCTATCCGCGCCTCTTATGCGCTGCCGGGCATTTTCGAGCCCGTGCGAATCGGCGACCGCTATTTATTCGACGGCGCGCTGGTCAATCCGGTGCCGGTCACGGTCTGCCGGGCACTGGGGGCGGATTTCGTGATCGCGGTCAATGTGACGGCCGACACGATGTATCGTTCCGCGGTGATTCCGAACCAGTCGGCGGCGGCGACGCCGACCGACGCGGGCGCCAAGGGGCCTTTCGCCAGCCGCGCGGGGGCTGCGCTGGAAGGCGGCCTGCTTCCCCGATATTTCGAGCGACGCACCGGCGACGCGCCCAATGTCGCGACGGCGATGATCGACGCCTTCAATATCATTCAGGATCGCATCCTTCGCTCGCGGCTTGCCGGCGACCCGCCGGACGCCACGATCCACGCGCGTCTCGACGACGTCGGCATGTTCGATTTTCACAAGGCGGACCAACTCGTCGCCGCCGGGCGCGATGCGGCCAGGCGCGCGCTGCCGAATATTTTCGCCTATATCCCCGCGCCCGGCGCGTCGGCCTGAGCGCCGACGCCGGGAATTACAGCAGCTTGCCCGGATTTAGCACATCTCTCGGGTCGAGAGCGGCCTTTATGGCGCGCATCGCGTCCAGCGCGGTCGGGTCTTTGACGCGGCGCAGCAGGTCGCGCTTGAGCTGTCCTATCCCGTGTTCTGCCGAAACTGAGCCGCCAAATCTCGCCACGACGCCGTGCACGATGTCGCCGACCTCGTCCCAACGCGCCAGAAACGCGGCGCGATCCGCGCCGACCGGCTGCGAAATATTGAAATGGATGTTGCCGTCGCCCATATGGCCGAAGGGCACCGGCCGCGCGCCGGGAACGCGGGCGGTCGTTAGACGGCTCGCCTCGTCGATAAAGGCCGGGACGTCGTTCAGCGGAACCGAGACGTCGTGCTTGATCGAGCCGCCTTCGTGTTTTTGCGCTTCGGGCAATAACTCGCGCAGGCGCCACAACTCGGATCTCTGGCGCGGCGAACCGGCGATCGCCGCCTCGTCGTAATGCCGGGCGTGAGCAGCGGCGGTCAGCGTTTGATGCACCCGGTCGGAAAACCCGTGCTCATGCGGCGCGGCGAATTCCAACAATACATACCAGGGCTGGCGACTGTCGAAAGGATCGCGCACGCCGATTCCATGACGGAGCGCGAAGTCCAGGCCGATGCGCGGCACGAGTTCGAAAGCATGGAGCTCCGCGCCGTGGCGCGACTTACAAAAGTTAAGCAGATCGAGCGCCATCCTTGGATGGTCGACGCTGACGAATGCGGTGACGTAGGCGCGAGGGCGGGCAAAAAGCTTTAGCGTTGCGCCCGTAATAACGCCAAGCGTTCCCTCGGAGCCGATCATCAGCCGCGTGAGATCGTAACCTGTATTGTCCTTGCGCAGCTTGGAGAGGCCGGACAAAATGCGTCCGTCCACCAGCACCGCCTCGACGCCGAGCGTGAGATCGCGCGCCGAGCCATAAGCGATCACATGCACCCCGCCGGCGTTGGTGGCGAGATTGCCGCCAATCGTGCAGGAGCCCTCGGAAGCCAGCGAAAGCGGAAAATATCGGTCGACCGATTCGGCCGCAGCTTGCGCGCGCGCCAGAGTGAGGCCCGCGTCCACCGTCATAACGTCGTTCGCGGGGTCTATGTCGCGAACCCGGTCCAGTTTCGTCAGCGACAGAATAATCTGCCTGCCTGTGCCGTCCGGCGTCTGGCCGCCAACGAGGCCCGTATTGCCGCCCTGAGGAACCACCCCGGTTCCGCTCTCGTTGCAAACGGCGAGAACCTGCGATATTTGCGCGACAGTCGAAGGCCGGATCACCGCCAGAGCACGCCCGTGAAACAATCCGCGCGGCTCTTGCGTGTAAGAGATTATTTCATCCGGGCCGGCGAGAACGCTTTTTTCGCCTACGACCGCCGTGAGGCGTGCAAGCAAATCCATTGCGCCTTTCCGACTATCTGAAAGAACCGGCGAAATCGCCCCTGATCTTCAACCTTTTGTTAAGGTCGAAGGCTTAAGTCAACGACGCCGGCGAAATCCTCTATCATTGCGGCGGGCGCGGACGTAAGCGGCTTTGGCGACCGGGGCGCAGCTTAGGACGATACTGCATAATGCCGCGGCGAGAAGCGCATTCATCATGACCATCTCCTTCCAGATTCGCGGGGAAACCGAAAGATTTCCCCATTCACGCTGGACTATGACGCAAATGCTATGCCGGTTTTTCCAAAGCGGCAAGAGAAATCGCGACACCCTCCAGCGGCAGAGGTTTTGGCGCCTCCGCCAATTCATATAGTCGTCACAGCAATCTTACCTATTCGTTAATTGAAGCTTTTTTTCGCGCTGTCGCCCCGCAAATTTTGCGCGACGGCCTTACCGCGACAGTAACCCTCTTTTGCGAACGGGCCGCGCCGCGCGCGAAAACGACGCCGCCAGTTCGACATGCGGCGAGAAGCGGAACTGATCGATTGGCGTCACATCGCTGATCGCATATCCGCCGGCGATCAGAACGCCAGCGTCGCGCGCGAAGCTGTGCGAATCGCACGACACCGCGACGATCTTGCTCACGCTCGATTTAGCGAGTTGTTCGGCCTGGGCGGCGGAGCCGGCGCGTGGCGGATCGAACACCACCGCGTCGAACTGCGAAAGCTCCTTGGCGTCGAGAGGCTTGCGAAACAAATCGCGAGTCTCCGCAGCAGCCAGCCGCCGCCCGGCCTGTCCATGCGCGGCCTCGGTCAGCGCGGCGACCGCTTCGGCGTCGTTATCGTAGGCGCTAACGCGGGCATGCGCGGCGAGACGCAACGCAAAAGCGCCGAGGCCGCAAAACAGATCGGCGACGCGCTTGGCGCCGCCGACGGCCTCCAAAACATGACGCGCGATCTCTTCCTCGCCCGCCGTCGTCGCCTGCAAAAAACTTCCCGGCGGGAGCGCGACGACGACCTCGCCGACGGCGACGCGCGGCTTGCGGCGCAGCGCGACGACGCGTCCGTGATTCGACAGCCGCGCAAGATCGCAACGCTCGGCGGCGATGATCACCGCCTTGGCCTCGTCCTCGGACAACGCGCCGGGACCGCGAAGGTCGATGTCAAGTCCATCGAGCGTCAGCGTCGCCGCTATGTCGAGCGGCTTGCCATTGCTGGCCAAAGCCTTGGCGAGCGCCCTGGCCGCCGGCAGCGCCGGCGCAAGGCCGGGTTCGAGCAAGGGACAGGCGTCGATTTCGACGATCTCATGCGAGCGCGCCTGCATGAAGCCGACCCGCGTGCGCCCGGCGGCGCTACGCGCATGAAAGGTGACGCGGCGGCGACCCGCGCCATGCGCGTCGATCAGCGGCGCGATTTCCGCCACGACGCCGGCGTTGCGCAGCGCCGCGACGACGAGACCGCGCTTCCATTGGCCATAGGCGTCCGGCGCCAGCGCCTGCACCGCGCAGCCGCCGCAAACGCCGTAATGCGGGCAGATCGGCGCGATGCGATCCCTTGAGGGCTTGACGATTTCGAGCAGCCGCGCGTGATCGCCTTCCACTTCGGCGACGATGGTCTCGCCGGCCAGCGCATAAGGGACGAAGACCAGGCGCTCGCCCAATCGCGCGACGCCTTCGCCGCGATGGCCGATGCGTTCGACGACAAGTTTTTCCGTGTTCAAGATTTTTGTCCGCAAAGGAGAAATTCGCGGTTGCCGTCGCCGCCTTCGATGGGTGATGGGCAAAGGCCGGCAATGCGCCAGCCGAGCCTTTCCACCTCTTGCGCGATGCGCGCGCAAACTTGCCTATGCACCAAAGCGTCGCGCACGACGCCCTTTTTCGCCGCCGCGCGCCCCGCCTCGAACTGCGGCTTGATCAGCGTGATCAGCGTGGCCTCGGGCGTCGCCAGCGCCAGCACATTCGGCAGGATCAGCGTCAGCGAAATAAAACTGGCGTCGCAGACGATCAGGCTCGGCGGCTCGGCGAGACGCCCCGGCTCCAGCGCGCGGGCGTCGAGCCGCTCCAGCACGGTGACGCGGGCGTCGCCCCTTATACGCGGATGCAACTGCCCGTGCCCGACGTCGACGGCGACCACATGGCGCGCGCCGCGCGACAATAACACATCGGTGAAGCCGCCGGTCGACGCGCCGACATCGAGACAATAGCGCCCGCGCGGGTCGACGCCAAAATTCTCCAGCGCGTGGGCCAGCTTGACGCCGCCGCGCGAGACCCAGGGGTAGGGCGCCGTGGCGCTGACTCGCGCGTCCGTCGCTATGTCCTCCGACGGCTTTTTGACCAGCCGCCCGTCGGCGCGCACGAGCCCGGCCTCGATCGCCTCGCGCGCCTTAGCTCTGCTCTCGAACAGGCCGCGCTCGGCGAGCAGCGTATCGGCGCGCGGCGCCATTTATTCTCCCGTCTGCAACAGGCTGCCGGCCCGGCGCGCGCCGGCCAGCAGCTTCGAGAAGGCGAGCGTCGCGACGGCGAACAAGACGACGTCGATGGCGAGAGCTTGCATCATCAGATCGGCGCGAAACACATGATCGATCAGCACGCCGCGAAGTCCCTCGAACACATAGGTCGGCGGCAAGGCCCAGGCGACGGGTTGCAGCCAGGCGGGCAGGGCCGTCACGGGATAATAGACGCAGCCCAAGGGTTGCACCGCGAACATCAGCGACCACGCGAGATTTTCGGCCCCGAGCCCGTAGCGCAGCAACATGCCGCACACGAACAGGCCGATGCTCCAGGCAAAGAGCGCCAGAACGACGAAAAACGCCGCGAAGGCTAGCCCCAACGCCCAGAGATTGAAGCCGAAGAACCAAATCGCCAGAATCGTCACTGGAACCACGCCGACGACCAGGCGCACCAGGCTCATCGCCATCAGCGACAGCACGAATTCGCTGGTCCGCAACGGGCTCATCAGCAGATTGGCGAGATTGCGCGACCACATCTCCTCAAGGAACGAAAACGCAAACCCCTGTTGCGCGCGCAAAAGAATGTCCCACAGCAGAACCGCGCCGATCAGCGTGCCGGCCAGCTTGCCGGTGAAACTCTGCGCGCCGCCGGCGGCGGAGAAATAGCTTTGCAGAAAGCCCCAGGTGAGCATTTGCACCATCGGCCAATAGGTCATCTCGACGAGACGCGGCCAGGAGGAGCGCAACAGATAAGTATAGCGCAACATCATCGCGCCGACGCGGGCGAGGGAATAGCCGTTCACGAGGCCGCTCCATTTGCGCGTCCACGCGCCACGTCGAGAAACACTTCCTCCAGCGTGGCGCGACCATAGCGCGCCAGCAGCGCGGCGGGCGACGCGTCGTCGACCAGGGCGCCCTCGCGCAGCATCAGCACGCGGTCGCATAGCCGCTCGACCTCGCCCATATTGTGCGAGGCCAAAAGGATCGTGCAATTATGCGCGCGGCGGTGGTCCTCGATGCGCGAGCGCACCCAATCCGCCGTATCGGGATCGAGCGAGGCCGTCGGCTCGTCGAGCAGCAGCAACTCGGGATCGTTGAGCAGCGCCTTGGCCAGGGCGACGCGGGTCTTTTGTCCGGCGGAGAGCCGGCCGGTGGGGCGGTCGAGAAAATCGTTCAAGACGAAATCCTCGGCGAGCCGCCCGATTTTCTCCTCGCGCGCGGCGACGCCGTAAAGCATCGCGAAAACCCGCAGATTTTGGCGCACCGTAAGCCGATGCGGCATGTCGACGTAAGGGCTTTCGAAATTCATGCGCCCCAGCACGCTCGCCCGGCCCGTCGCCATGTCGGCGCCAAGCGCGCTAATAGCGCCGGTGGTCGGCTCGATCAGTCCCATGATCATGCCGATGGTGGTGGTCTTGCCGGCCCCGTTGCCGCCCAGCAATCCCGTCACCGAACCCGCGGCGAGCGCGAAGTCCAGCGGGCCGACGACGCGCCGGCCGTCATAGGATTTGGAAAGCCCCTGAACCGTGAGGGCTTCGTGGGGCTGGGGCGTGATCATGGCTGGGGTTTTACTCTCGCCCGAAGCGCTAGAGCAAGCGGGAGGCGAAGGCGCCAGCATAGGAATTATCCATCGCCGGACTTGAAACGCCTATTGAAGCTTTAGAAACACAAAGAGCGGGGATGGCGATCGCCTTTCCCCACTCTTTGGTACCCCGTCCTTAACCGGTCTAAACGCAACTGGCTTGAGCGCTTTTCGCGCTTCTAAAGCCAAACCCGCGCATCCCTTGCGAGACGTTGCCGCGGTCGAATAGAACCGGCGTCCTCCCCGACTTGGACCGTAGCTAAGCGAGAACCTCTTAACGTCAGCGCCGTTAAGGGCTTACTCAACTTACTTGGCAGGGCGGACATTATGACGAAATCGGGGCCGTGTCATGCGAAATTATGCAGTATGACGTGAAATCGTGCGATCAAGTCTCAAAAATGGGCATAAAATTCTAGCCATCGCCTGAGCGATGGATCGGAATTGACGCACGGAGGGGCGGCGGAGAAAAAGCGGCGGCCCTCTCGCGAGCGCGAATCAGCGCCTGAACAGCCAGATCGCCGCGGCCAAAATCGCCGCGATTCCCAGCAACAGGCTGCGGTCGGAACTCCGCCGCGCCCGCGCCAGCGCCTCCAGCGACGCCGGCGACAGATCGACGCCTTGCGCGGCCTGCCGGCCGAGCAGCGACAGCGCGCTTTCCGCGTCGGCCAGCACCTTGGGCAGATGAGTCGCCAGCTTGGCGATTTCAGCAAAGCTGCGGCCGGCGTCCTCGATTTTCGCCTTGGCCCCGAGATTGGCGGCGATCCAGTCGCGCACCACCGGGTCCGAGGTCTTCCAAATGTCGAGCTTGGGATCGAGCGTGCGCGCGACGCCCTCCGCCACCACCATGGTCTTTTGCAGCAGCACCAATTCGGTGCGGGTGCGCATGTCGAACAGCGCCGTCACCTCGAACAGCAGCGTCAGCAGTCGCGCCATCGAAATGTCGGCGGCGTTGATCGAGTGCAGCGGCTCGCCGATGGCGCGCAGCGCCTGGGAGAACTCCTCGACCGAGTGAATCGGCGGCACATAGCCGGCCTCGAAATGCACCTCGGCGACGCGGCGATAATCGCGGGTGATGAAACCATAGAGGATTTCCGCCAGGAAGCGGCGCTCCTTGAGGCCGAGCCGCCCCATAATGCCAAAATCAATCGCGACGATGCGCCCGGCTTTGTCGACGAAAAGATTGCCCTGGTGCATGTCGGCGTGGAAAAACCCGTCGCGCATGGCGTGACGCAGAAAGGACTGCAACACATTGCGCGCCAAATCCTTGAGGTCGTGGCCTTCCTGCGCGACGCGCGCGAGATCGGACAAGGGCACGCCGTCGATCCATTCGAGCGTCAGCACGTCCTTGGCGGTGCGGTCCCAATCGACTTCCGGCGCGTGGAAGTCGAGGTCTTTGGCGACATTGTCGCGAAACTCCGAGGCCGCCGCGGCCTCCAGCCGAAAATCCGTCTCCAGTTTCACCGTGCGGGCGAGCGTGTCGACGACTTCAATGGCGCGCAACCGCCGCCCTTCCGACGAAAAGCGCTCGACCAGTCGCGCGATCACGTACATATCGGCGAGATCGCGCGCGAATTGACGCTCGACGCCGGGCCGCAGCACTTTCACCGCGACTTTGCGTTCGCCGTCGTGATAGCGGGCGTAGGCGATATGCACCTGCGCCACCGAGGCCGCCGCGACCGGTTCGCCAAACGACAAAAACGCCTCGTCGATCTTTTTGCCCAAAGACTTTTCGACGATGGCGACCGCCTCGGCGCGCCCGAAGGGCTCCATGCGGTCCTGCAAGGCGGTGAGCGCATTGGCGATTTCGCCGCCGACGACATCGGGCCGCGTCGCCAGAAACTGCCCGAGCTTCACATAGGTCGGGCCGATCTGCGAGAAGGCGCGCACCAGCGCCTTGGGGCCGCCGCCGAGATCCTTGCGCGCGATCAGATTGGCGAGGCGCACCGGCAGCGCCGCCGCCGGCGGCAGCAAATCGGGATCGAGCCCCGCGAACACGCCCTCGCGCGCCAGGATATAACCGGCGCGCGCCAATCGCAGAAGATGCCCGAAGCCTAAAAGCACGAAGGACCGCCGTTTCTAATTTTTGTCATCGAATCTTGCGACGCCCCCACCTTTTCCCACTTGTGGAAGAAGGAGCGCCCTTGCGTGAGCAAGGGTCGGATGAGGGCTGCCGGCGCGTCCAACAAACCGCGCCGCCGCCTTACGGCTTCCAGCCCGAGTGAATCGCCACGACGCCGCCGGTCAGGCGTTCGAAACCGGTGCGGCGGAAGCCGGCCTTGCGGATCATCCCCTCGAATACGTCGGCGCGCGGGAATTTCTGGATCGATTCGACGAGATAGCGGTAAGGCTCGCCGTCGCCCGCGACAATCTTGCCGACCGCCGGAATGACGTTGAAGGAATAGGCCTCGTAAATCTTGTCGAGCCCCGGAATCGCCACCTGCGAAAATTCGAGACACAAAAAGCGCCCGCCGGGCTTTAGCACGCGAAACGCCTCCTCCAGCGCGACCTGGATGCGCGGCACGTTGCGGATGCCGAAGGCGATGGTGTAGGCGTCGAAATTGGCGTCGGGGAAGGGCAGGCTCTCCGCGTTGGCCTGCACGAAGTCGAGCTTGGCGCTAAGGCCCCGCTCGCGCGCCCGGTCGCGGCCGACCTCCAGCATATCGCCGTTGATGTCGAGCACGACGATCTCGGCGTCGCTCGGAGCCTGTTTGGCGACGCGAAAGGCGATGTCGCCGGTGCCGCCGGCGACATCGAGATGGCGGAAGCCGGGATGGTTCCTGGCGTTGACCTTGGCGGCGAAAGCGTCCTTCCACAGGCGATGCAGCCCGCCTGACATCAGATCGTTCATAATGTCGTAGCGGCGCGCGACCTTGTGGAACACGTCGTCGACGAGCCCCTGCTTTTCCGCCAGCGGCACCTCCTCGAAGCCGAAATGGGTCGAGGACTCTTGGTCGGAACGGGGCTGTGTCATCGCGAACTCACGTTTGGGGAAAGCGGGGACGGTATAGCCGCTTGGCGCGACCAAAGCTATATGGCCGGAGTCGCGACCGCCCGGCCGCTACCGATACCCCGCGGCCTGCAGCTCGAAAAGCTCGGCGTAGCGGCCGGGGCGCGCCAGCAGTTCTTCATGCGTTCCGGCGGCCTCGACCGCGCCATCGGCCAGAACGAGAATGCGGTCGGCCATGCGCACGCTCGAAAAGCGATGCGAGATCAAAACGGCCGTCTTGCCCTTGCTGAGCTCCTTGAAGCGCTGAAACACTTCAAATTCCGCGCGGGCGTCCAGCGCCGCCGTCGGCTCGTCCAAGATCAGCACCTCCGCCTCGCGCATATAGGCGCGGGCGATGGCGATCTTCTGCCATTCGCCGCCGGACAGCTCGACGCCGTTTTTGAAGCGCTTGCCGATCATCTGCTCATAGCCGCGCGGCAGCTTGGCGATGACGCCATCGGCCTGGCTGCGCCTCGCCGCGCGCTCTATGCGGTCGCGGTCGCCGCGCGCCTCGATCCGCCCGACCGCGATATTGTCGCCAGCGGAGAGATTATAGCGGACGAAGTCCTGGAAGATGACCCCCATATTGCCGCGCAGCGCGTCGAGACCGTATTCGCGCAGGTCATGGCCGTCGAGCAGAATGCGGCCTTCGCTCGGATCGTAGAGACGGGCGAGAAGCTTCACCAACGTCGTCTTGCCGGCGCCGTTTTCGCCGACCAGCGCGACCACTTCGCCGGCGCGCAGCGTGAAGCTGAGGCGCCGCACGGCCCAGCGCTCGGCGCCCGGATAAATGAAGCCCACGTCCTCGAACACGAAGCCTTCGCGGATCGGCTTCGGGAAGGAAAGCGGATGGACCGGCGACAGAATTTTTGGCCGAACGTCGAAAAACGAGAACAGATCGTCGAGATAGAGGGCTTGGCCGGCGATAGAGGAAAAGCTCGATAGCAAATCTTCGAGCAGGCTATGCAGGCGCCGGAACGATCCGGCGAGGAACGTCAGGTCTCCGACCGAAAACTGCCCGGTCAGCGTCCGCCATACGATATAGGCGTAGGCGAGATAATAGCCGGAAGCGCCGATCGCGGTGAAGAGCGCGCCCCACCAGGTCCGACGCATCGCCAGCTTACGATTGGCGGCGTAGAAGTCGGCTGAAAGACGCAGGTAACGGTCGATCAAAAAGCCGCTGAGCCCGAAAATCTTCACTTCCTTGGCGGTCTCTAGGCTGGCGGCGGTTTGCCGCACGTAATCGAGTTCGCGCCGCTCCGGCGTGCGGCCAAAATCAAGCGAATAGCTTTTGGCGCTAAAATGCGCCTCGCCGAGAAAGGCCGGCGCCAGCGCAAGAACGAGCAGCGCGATGAGCCAGGGCGCATAGACCACGAGTCCGGCGGCGAAGCTCGCCACCGTCACCATGTCCTGCGACTCGCCGAACAATTGCCCCATCAGCGTCATCCGCCCGCTACTCTGGCGGCGCGCCCGCTCCAATTGGTCCTGGAACTCGGCGTCTTCGAAAACTTCGAGATCGAGCGTCGCGGCGTGCTCCATCAAACGCACGCTCGACGCGTTGGTCACGCGTTCCGACAACAGGCTGTCGATGAGCGAAACGACCCGCCCGAGAACGTCGGCCATCACCGCCAAGGCGAATTCGGTCAGCAAGAGCAGGCCAAGCGAATTGACAAGTCCGCTCGCAAACCATTGCTGGAGCGTGTCGGGTCTGGCTGGCGCTTGCGCGAGACGCACGACGTCGTCGATGATCAGCTTGCCCACGTAGAGCGTGGCGACGGGCAGCAGCGCGCGCGCGAGCCGCAGCGCGACGGAGGCGGCGGTGAGGCCCGGGCTCGTCCGCCACACCATTGCAACGAAGGGGCGCAGGTTCCGCAGCGCGCCGACCCGCTGCTTGAAAGATGTGATATTCGCCAAGCTCGATCCGTTTTAGTTTTGTCCCCACGCCGACGTTATCGCGTCGCCGGCTCTTGCGGTAGGGCCGCGCGGTTCGATCCGCCCCGCCATCAAACTGGATCGCAGATGTTCGAAGGCTGCATTGAGACAGCGCCGGCTGTCCGGGCTCGGCTCGGCGCCAAGCTCGAACGCGCGGCCCGGAATCGCCAGCAGCCACGCCTGTGGAATGGTCTGGCCCAGACTTTCGGCGACGGCCAGAACGCAAGCGGGCGACAGCGCGTGCGTGCTGTGTGTCGCGTCGTATTTCGCCGCCAGCGGCGCAAGCTCGAAGGGAGGCGAAGCGGAGACGCTGGCGTCGACAAAGATCACGACATCGATGTCGACCAAATCGAGCGCGTGTTCGATCTGCCACTGGAAATCCGTCAAGGTCGCGAGCGCGACGGGCAAGTTTTCAGTCGTCGCGGACCATGCTTCCAAACGCTCGACGAACAGCGGCCCCAGCGCGTCGTCGCCGCGACTGGGATTGCCGACGCCGAAAACCAACCAGCGCGCGGCCCGCGTCATGCGTTTCGCACGAGACGGTCGACGCTGTTCCCGCCCGCGTCGAGCAGTTCGACGATCAGCGGCATTTTTCCCAAAGCGTGGGTGGCGCAGGAAAGACAGGGGTCGAAGGCGCGAATGACGATCTCGATACGATTGAGCAGCGCCTCGGTGACGCGCTGTCCGTCGATATATTGGCGCGCGACCTGGCGCACCGCTTCGTTCATCGCCTGATTGTTGTGCGTGGTGCTGACGATCAGATTGCACATGGTGATCAGATCGTCGTCGCCGACTTCGTATTGGTGGATCAGCGTGCCGCGCGGCGCCTCGATGACGCCGACGCCGCCATGGCCGCGAACGCCGGAGCCGACGCGCTCGCCCGCCAGCAGATCGGGATCGTCAAGCAAATCGCGGATGAGTTCCGCCGCATGCAGCATCTCGATCATCCGGGTCCAGTGATAGCCGAGCGGCGCATGGCAAATTTTTCCGTTCGACGCGGCGATGAACACGCGACGTTCGGCCTCGGCGAGCGGCGTCGAAATGAAATCGCAGTTTTGCACGCGCGCGAGCGGGCCAACCTTGTACCATCCGTCGTCGCGGCCGAATTGCGTGAAATAAGGGAATTTCATGTAGGTCCAGGGTTTGACCTCCTCGCGGATCAGCGTGTCGTAGTCTTGATCGCTGACTCCATCGAAAATCATCGCGCCGTCGGCGTCCCGCGCGCGAAGTACGCCGTCGTATAATTCGAGCGCGCCATCGGCGCCAACGAGCGACATCATGCTCGATCGAAACAGGCCGAAGTGCTCGAATTGTGCCCGATTGGCGTCGACGAGCTTTTTGAGCAGCGCCACTGCGTCTTGCGACCAGGCGACCATTTGGTCGGCGTTGGCAAGCAGTTCGTCGCGCTCCGCCGCGTTCAGCAGCTTGTTGATGCCGCCGGGGATCGCTCCCGTTCCATGCACGCGCTTGCCGGAGGTGAGGCGGATCGCTTCCTGCCCCCATTTGCGCAATGCGATGCCCTGGCGCGCGACATCGGGATATGCCGCCGCCACCGCGAACATGTTGCGTTGGTCGATTTCGGCGTCGAAGCCGAACAGAAGATCGGGCGAGGCCAGAAAGAAGAAATGCAGCGCGTGCGACTGCAATATCTGGCCATAATGCATGAGCCGGCGCATCTTCTCGGCGCTCGGCGGCAGCGGCGTTGCGCCGACGACACGATCCAGCGCCTTGGCGGCGGCGATCTGATGCGACACCGGGCAGATGCCGCAGAGCCGCTGCACCATGACGGGCGCCTCCCAATAAGGGCGTCCTTGAATGAATTTCTCGAAGCCGCGAAATTCGACGATGTGCAGGCGCGCCTGATGAACATGGCCATCGTCGTCGAGCAGCAAGGTGATCTTGCCATGACCCTCGACGCGCGAAATCGGATCGATGGCGATGCGCCGAAGATTTTGCGGGTTCGCGGCGGTTTCCAGATCGAAAGCCATGGCGTCGCCTTAATCGAAATGACGGAGCGGATAGGGCAGGCTCGGCGTCCGGCCCGCCAGCAGATCGGTGAGGAATTTCCAGATCGCGTCGCCCGAGGGCGGGCAGCCGTCGAGAAAATAATCCACATGCACGACTTCGCGGATCGGACGCACCTTGTCGAGCAGCAGCGGCAGTTCCGGGTCGTTCGGGATTTGCGCGCGCTCGACGTCGAGCGAGGGGCCGGTCTGATAGACTTCGATCAGTATATCCTGAAGATCGAGATGATTGCGCTGCGCCGGCAGGCCGCCGTTGATCGCGCAGGCGCCGATGGCGACGAGAATTTTGCAATTGTCGCGAAACTCCCGCAGCACATGAACATTCTCGGCGTTGCACACGCCGCCCTCGACGAGGCCGATGTCGCAAGGTCCGCAATGCTTGATGTCGGTCAGCGGCGAGCGGTCGAACGCGACGACTTCGACGAGTTCGAGCAAGCGCTCGTCGATGTCGAGAAACGAAGTGTGGCAACCAAAGCAGCCGGCGAGCGATGTCGTGGCGATGCGCAATTTAGGCATGGCGGTCATTCGCTCTGCTCCTCATCTGCGAGATCGAGCTGGCTGATCGGAGTCACGTCGTAGATCCTCTCGCCGATCGGGACCGCGAAACCCTGGCGCTTATGCAATATGACGCCGACGGGACAGATGTTGGCGGCGAGATCGCTTAAAGAAATCTTGGTGTCGCCGAGGCGCCCCGACTCCGCATTCACGACGAGACGCTTGTTGACGCCACGTTCGCTCAGCGCAAAAATATCCTTGCCATCGACGTCGCGACTGGCGCGCACGCACAATTCGCAGAAGATGCAGCGGTTGAAGTCGAGCAGAATATCGGGATGCGACGCGTCGACGGGTCGGTCGGGAAAGAAGCGGTTGTGGATCGGCGCGAGCAATTGCAGATCATAGGCGAGCGCCTGCAATTGGCAGTTGCCGCTTGTCTCGCACGACGGACAAAAATGATTGCCCTCGGTGAACAGCATCGCCAGCAGTTCCCGACGCGTGTCGAGAATCTCGGCGATGTCGCTCTGCGCCTCCAACCCTTCCCGCGCGGGCGTCGCGCAGGCGGAGACATGTCTGTCGCCGATCTTGACGACGCACAGTTTGCAGCTTCCGTGCGGCGGAAAATCCTTATACCAGCACAGATGCGGAATGTAATGGCCGGCTTTCCGCGCGGCGGAGAGCACCGATTGGCCGTCCTCGAAGGGGACTGGACATCCATCCAGCAGAAAGGTCTTGCTCATGATCGCCCCTGCGAAAAATGGGCGGAGGCGTCGTCGCGTCCGGTGAGTTGGCGGGCGCGGGCCAGCGCCGCGTCGAGGTTGAAGGCCGGCTGAAATTCCCGGGCCCGTAGGCGCGCGTCGTAGGCGGCGCGAAAATTGCGCAATCCGTCGAGAATCGGATTGGCGGCGGCCTGTCCCAGACCGCAGTGGCTCGTCGTCTGAAGCATGCGATCGAGCCGTTCGATCTCGACCAGATCGAGCGCCGATCCATGCCCCTGTTGAAGCTTGTCGAGGCAATCGCGTAGCAGCGCGGTTCCGACGCGGCAAGGCGTGCAGAAGCCGCAGCTTTCATGCGCGAAGAAATGCACGAAATTGCGCGCGACCGCGAACATGTCGCGGCTTGAATCGAACACCATCAAGGCGCCCGCCGTCGGCGCGTCCTCGAAGGCGACGCGGCGATTGAACTCGTGCGGCGCCAGCGTCATGCCGGCGGCTCCGCCGAGTTGAGCGGCCTGCGCGTCCTTGGCGCCGCAGGCGTCCAAGACCTCCGCGATCTCCACGCCAAATGGAAACTCGTAAACGCCAGGCGCGGCGCAGTCGCCGGACACGGACAAGAGCTTCGTGCCGGTCGAGAGCGGCGTGCCGATCTTGGCGAACCATTCGCCGCCGCGCGCCGCGATCAATGTCACGAGCGCGAGGGTTTCGACATTGTTGACGCTGGTCGGCTGGCCCAAATAGCCATGCGTGACCGGGAAAGGCGGGCGTATGCGCGGCGTGCCGCGTTTTCCCTCCAGCGATTCGATCAGCGCGGTTTCCTCGCCGCAAATATAGGCGCCGGCGCCGAGATGTATCTCGATGTCGAAATCGAAGCCCTGAAGGCCGAGGATGGCGGGCCCAAGCAATCCGTCCTTGCGTCGGCGCGCGAGCGTTTCTTCAAGACGACTTCGCAGATAGCGATATTCGCCGCGCAGATAGAGAAAGCCCTTGTTGGCGCCGATCGCCAGGGCCGCGAGCGTCATGCCCTCGAAGACATGATCGGCGAAGCGGGTCAGCAACACGCGATCCTTGAAGGTTCCGGGTTCGCCTTCGTCGGCGTTGCAAACGACGACGCGCCCGCCGCCCTCCGGCGCCTGCGCCTGTTTGCACAACGTCCATTTTTGCGCGGTTGCGAAGCCGGCGCCGCCGCGACCGCGCAGATTGGCGGTCTTCACTTGCGCCAGCAGCGCCTCGGCGCCTTGCGCGACCGCGTGGCGCAGCGCTTCGCCCGGCGTGAGCTGGTCGCTCAACAGAATGTCGCGACGGCGAATATTATCCGCGACGGCGAAAAATTCTCCGGGCCAGGAGTCGAGCGAAATCTGCTCGCGGATCAACTCGCTTAACGCGTCGATGCGCTTCTCGTCGAGGCCGGTGACCGTCAGCCCGTTCACCAGAGCGGACGGCCCCTGGTCGCCCATGCCGATGCAAGACGTTGCGTCGGCGCTGACCAGCCCGTCTTCGGAAACTTTTCCGGGCTCGATCCACAGCCTTTCGCAAAGACGCCGCATCAGCGCCGGGGCGCCTTGCATCTCCTCGACAATATTGTTCGCGAACAGCACGCGATAACGTCCGACCGGGCGCGAGTACAAGAAGCTGTAAAAGCCAACGACGCCCTCGACGCGCGCGCGCGACAGGCCAAGTCGCTCGGCGACGCGGGTGATGGCGCGCGGCGACAGCCAGTCGAGACGCTCCTGCGCGGCGATAAGAATCTGCAACAGCCGTGTGGGATCGGCGCCATGTCGCGCCAGCGCGTCATCGACGGCCTGGTCGAGATCGGTTATCGCGCAGGTCCGGGCGAGCTGAGACATGGGCCTATTTATCCTCTTTCCGGATGATACAGGTCATCGCCGATAATATCGAGAGGCGCGACGCGCGTCCCGTTCGTAGCGCCTCCATGTGACGCGCCTTGTGGCGGATTCGCGGCAAAGCCACTCCCGTCATTGCGAGCCATAGGCGAAGCAATCCAGGGGGCTGGGCGACTCCTGGATTGCCGCGTCGCTTCGCTCCTCGCAATGACGGACCCCCGCGGCGGTCGCGGCGTGGCTTGGAATTAAGGTGACATAATACCAATTACCTGTTTTGCTCGACCGCATTCGGCTTTCTGCTGGGTCGCTTCGGCCGGACGGTTTGTCCCAAGATTGCTTCGGGCTTTTTAATATGCAATGAGTATCATGTCACCGTAATCCCCTGTTTACTCGCGCTGGCGACAGCTTGAACGGATGGACCCCGTGGTGAAGCACAATCGTCCGCTTACACTGGGTGAGATGGAAAGCATCGCGAGGGATGCCACTCGGGAGGCGCTAACCGGATATCGCCAGACCACAAATCGCGAGCATCTCACCTTGGGATCGGAGCTTACTGACACCCAAGGTCTCTTCGAGCTGTACATCGCTGGAGAGAGGCCGACGGATGCTCAGGTAATTAGCCGAGCGAAGGTAGACCGTTTCTCGGGAGAAGTAGACGTCGAGGTCTTTCTCGACCGCCTCTAACTGCCTCCACTGTAAGCCGAAAGCCGGCTCATATTACGTCGCCGATCCCGCGCACCACGAAATTCAATATCCTTTCAGGCGGGACAGCGGGACCGGCAATTATGGTGACATGATACCAATTACACATTTTGATCGGCTCCGCCCACATCCTTGACCTCCCGCGCCGCCTCGGCTCCTCTGCCCGCTCAACCCGGCGCGCGAAAGCGCCGGAGTCGAGGAGACCGCCTTGCCCGACGCCAGCCTGCTGTCCCGCGCGAAAATGTTCATCGAGCCCGCCGACGCCGAGGCCGGTCAAAGACAGTTGGAGCGCGTGCTGGAGCGGGACGCGGACGGCGCGCTGGCGGCGGTTCTCGGCCAGCATCCGCTTGCGCGAAAACTGCTGCTTGGCGTATTCGGCTGTTCGCCCCATCTCGTCCATCTCGCGGCGCGCGATCCGGCGCGTTTGGCGCGATTGCTGCTCGCCGCGCCCGAGGCCGTCGTCGCACGGCTCATCGGCGAAGTTTCCGCCTTCGAGACTTCGGATGAAGCCCTGCTGATGCGTTTTCTGCGTCTCGTCAAGCAGGAGGCGGCGCTGGTTATCGCGCTCGCCGATCTGACGAAAACCTGGGACACGATGACCGCGACGCGGGCGCTCACAAAGATCGCCGACGCGACGCTTGCCGCCGCCGTCGCCTTCACGCTGCGCGAGGCCGCGGTCGCGGGAAAACTGGAGCTTTACGACCAACGCGCGCCCGAGCGCGGTTCGGGTTGGATTTTTCTCGGCATGGGCAAGCAGGGCGCCTATGAGCTGAATTATTCCTCCGACATCGATCTCGTCGTGTTCTTCGACCGCCAGCATGCGCGGCCCGTCGAGCGCGGCGAGGACGTCGATCTTTTTACGCGACTCACCCGGCGGGTCGTCAAAATCATGAGCGAGCGCACTGCCGACGGCTATGTGTTTCGCACCGATTTGCGGCTGCGGCCCGATCCCGGCGCGACGCCGATCGCCATTCCGTTGGAAGCGGCCTATTGCTATTACGAAAGCATGGGCCAGAACTGGGAGCGCGCCGCCTTCATCAAGGCGCGGCCCGTCGCCGGCGACATCGCGGCCGGCGAGACCTTTTTGAGAGAACTCGCGCCTTTCGTCTGGCGCAAATATTTCGATTTCGCCGCCATCGCCGATGTCCATTCGATCAAGCGACAAATTCACGCGCATAAGGGCCATGGCGAGATCGCGATTCTTGGCCACGACGTAAAGCTCGGGCGCGGCGGCATTCGCGAAATCGAGTTTTTCGTGCAGACGCAGCAACTCATCGTCGGAGGTCGCGACAACCGTCTGCGCGGGCGCGCGACGCTCGACATGCTGGAGCTTCTGGCGAAAAGCGGCTGGATCGAACAGTCGGCGCGCGAAGAATTGACCGACGCCTACTTGTTTTTGCGCGATGTCGAGCACCGCATCCAGATGATCGCCGACGAGCAAAAACATTCGCTGCCGAATAGTCCAGAGGGCGTCGCCGTCATCGCCCATATGATGGGCTTTGCCGGCTACGACGATTTCGCCAGCGCTCTGCGGCGGCGGTTCGAGACGGTGCAGGGTCATTACGCCAGATTGTTCGAAAGCGCGCCGCGTCTTTCCTCGAACACCGGCAATCTGGTTTTCACCGGCGACGAGGATGATCCCGAGACTTTGGAGACGCTTCAAAGTCTCGGCTTCGCCCATCCCAAAACCGTCACGGAGACCGTGCGCGGCTGGCATTTCGGGCGGTTTCCCGCGACGCGCTCGGCCGCGGCGCGCGAGCGGTTGACCGAACTGACGCCGGCGTTGCTCGAAGCCCTCGCGGCGACCGGCGACGCCGATCGCGCTTTTCTGGCTTTCGATAAGTTTCTCGGCCGTCTGCCCGCCGGCGTGCAATTGTTCTCGCTGCTGGTCGCGCAACCGCGTCTGCTCGAACTCATCGCCAAGATCATGGGCGCGGCGCCAAAGCTGGCGTTCACGCTCGCCCGGCGCCCGCGGGTGCTCGGCGCGCTGCTGGAGCCGGCCTTTTATAAGGACACGCCCAGCGCGGCGGATTTATCCGCGCGGCTCGCGGCGCAATTTGCCGAGGCGCGCTCCTATGAAGACGAACTCGACCGTGCGCGAATTTTCGGCCAGGAGCAGAAATTCCTGATCGGCGTGCGCCTGCTGACCGGCGCGCTGTCGGCGGAGGAGGCGGGACGCGCCTATGCTCTGCTCGCAGAGGTGGTGATCGCCGGCCTGTTGGAGCGGGTCGAAACGGAACTCGCCAAGGCGCATGGCCGCGTTCCCGGCGGCGCGGCGGCGGTGGTGGGCCTCGGCAAACTCGGCGGCCGCGAAATGACCGCCGCCTCCGATCTCGACCTGATGCTGCTCTACGCCGCCGATCCGCATAGCGACTCCGTCGGCGGCGAGCGCGGGCTGCCGGCGTCGCAATATTATGCGCGGCTCACGCAACGGCTGATCGCAGCGCTTTCGGCGCCGACCGCCGAGGGGTTGCTCTATGACGTCGATTTTCGTCTGCGCCCGTCCGGCAACAAGGGGCCGATCGCGGTGCGGTTGGAAGGCTTTGATGATTATCAAATCAACGAAGCCTGGACCTGGGAGCATATGGCGCTGACGCGCGCCCGCGTGGTCGCCGGCCCGAACAGCTTCGCCCTGCGCGTGGATGCGTCTATCCGCGCCGTTCTTGCGCGCCCATGCGCGAAAATGCGCGTGCGGGAGGACGTTTTGTCGATGCGTCGGCTGCTGGAAAAAGAGAAAAGCGCGAATGGCGTTTGGCATATCAAATATGTCGCCGGCGGCCAAGTGGATATTGAATTCATTACGCAATATCTGCTGCTCCGCCACGGCGCCGACTATCCGCAATGCCTGTCGACCTCGACGGTCGAGGCGTTGCGGCGCCTGGCCGACGACGATCTATTGGACCCCGGCGCGGCGCGCGATTTGATCGACGCGACCATGCTTTATCAAGGAGTTACGCAGATCTTACGGCTCGCCATCGACGATGAATTCGACGCCGCCAAGGCGTCGCGGGGCTTGCGCGATTTGCTGCTGCGAACGACAGAAGACCAGGATATTCAACAACTTGAATCGCGTCTGGCGCGAACCCAAGCCCGTGTGCGCGATATTTTCAATGCGATCGTCGGCGAATAATCGATTGCTATTGTTGACAGCCGTCGGGCCAGCGGGCTTAAGCATAGTTTCGCCCGAATCGTCCCGCACGACATTTTGGCCGTAGCGGCGGAAAGCGCCGGCCAAAGGCCAATTCATCCGGAGAACCTTATGTTATATGCCCTCAGGAATGCGCGCCACGACCATCGCGCCGCGCCCAAAGCCGTCGGTTTGGCCCTCGGCCTGTGCGCCTTTTTCGCAAGCGCGACTTGCGTCCCGGCGCAGGCGAAGGTTCTCGCCAAGGTCAACGGCGTCGAGATCACCGATGACGATCTAAAGTTCGCGGTGGAAGATATTGGCGCCGGCATTCCGCGCCAGCTCGAAGGCAAGGCGCGCGAGACCTATCTCATCGACCTCCTCGTCGACGAGCAACTCGTGGTGCAAAAGGCGCAGGCGGACAAGCTCGCGGAAACGCCGGAGTTCGCCAAGCGGCTCGGCTACCTGCGCGACAAGGCGCTGATGGAGACTCTGCTCGGCAAGGTCGCACGCGACGCTGTGACGGATGCGGCGATAAAGGAAACTTACGACACGGCGGCCAAGAACCAGAAACCCGACACCGAATATCACGCCCATCATATTCTTGTGGCGACGGAGGACCAGGCGAAAGCGGCGGAAAAGCGGATCAAGGGCGGCGAGGACTTCGCCAAGGTCGCCACGGAGCTTTCGAAGGATCCGGGCGCCAAGGGCGGCGATCTCGGCTGGTTCACCAAGGATCACATGGTCACTGAATTTGGCGACGCCGTCAGCAAGATGGAGCCGGGCCAGCTTTCCGATCCGGTGAAGTCGCAGTTCGGCTGGCACATCATCAAGCTTGACGAGAAGCGTCCGAAGACCTTCCCGCCGCTCGATCAAATTCGCGATCAGGTGGTGCGCTACGTGGAGCAGAAGGCGCAGCGCGAGTTGCTGGTCAAGCTGCACGAGGGGGCTAAAATCGAGCGCGCCGACGCGCCGCCGCCCGCGGAAGCCGCCAAGGACGCGGGCAAGGACGCCGCCAAGACGGGCAAGGACGCGGTGAAAACCGAAAAGAAGTGATGGCTTTGTTGGTCCGGATCGCGACTCTGGACCAACGCGGCCCCTCGTGCGAATGAGGGCTCGATGAGCGGATCGCGCCATCTTGGATTGCGCGATCCGGGCGCCTTCGGGTAAGGGAGAGGTTCCCGAGCCCTCTTGGCGATAGGTCCTCTGACAGGCCCTCTTGGACAGGGCGCCGACGCAAGATCAAGCGGCAGGAATGCCCTCGAAAATCTCAGCCTATGCGCCGATTTCCCTGCGTCCGGCCCCGACCGTGAAGGCATGTCGCGCAGGAATCTTCAAGGAACTTTTCCAGATGGCCAAAGCCGCCGTTATTTCGCCGCTCGCTCCCAAAACCACCCCCGAAATTCCGCCGATCGACGGCGTGCGTTTCGCCGCCGGCGCCGCCGGCGTGCGCTACAAAGGGCGCACCGACGTCATGCTGGCGCTGTTCGACGAAGGAACGCGAGTCGCGGGGGTGTTCACCAAATCGAAATGCCCCTCGGCGCCGGTGGATTGGTGTCGCGCACGGATCGAGGGCGGCAAGGCCCGCGCCCTGCTGGTCAATTCCGGCAACGCCAACGCCTTCACCGGCAAAGCCGGCAAGGACGCGGTAAAGCTTTCCGCCAAGCTCGCGGCGGCGGCGACGGGCGCCCCCGAGCGCCAGATTTTTCTCGCCTCCACCGGCGTCATCGGCGAACCGCTCGACGCCTCAAAATTCGAGGCCGCGCTGCCCAAGCTGGTGAAGAAGGCCAGCGCTGGCGCTTGGCTCGACGCCGCTCGCGCGATCATGACCACCGACACTTATCCGAAACTGTCGACCCGCACGGCGCTGATCGAGGGCGTCGAGACGCGCGTCGCTGGTTTCGCCAAGGGCGCGGGGATGATCGCCCCCGATATGGCGACCATGCTGGCCTTTGTCTTCACGGACGCGGCGATCGGCGCGGACGCCTTGCAGACCCTGCTGTCGCGATCGGTGCGGGGCTCGTTCAATGCGATCACCGTGGACAGCGACACCTCGACCTCCGATACGCTGCTGCTGTTCGCCACGGGCGCCGCGGCGGCGCGCGGCGCGCCGGACATCGATAAGGCTAATGATCGCCGGCTGGAAGCGTTCCGCGCCGCGCTCGACGAGGTGCTGCTCGATCTCGCGCATCAAGTGGTCAAGGACGGCGAGGGCGCGCGCAAATTCGTCGAGATCGTCGTCGACGGCGCCGAGAACGACCGCGCCGCCAAACGCATCGCTCTCTCCATCGCCAATTCGCCGCTGGTGAAGACCGCCGTCGCCGGCGAGGACGCCAATTGGGGCCGGGTCGTGATGGCGGTCGGCAAGGCCGGCGAACAGGCCGATCGCGACCGGCTGGCGATCTGGTTCGGCGGCGTGCGCGTCGCGCATAAAGGGCTGCGCGACCCCGGCTATGACGAGGCGGCGGTGTCGGAAATCATGAAACGCGACGAAATCGCGCTGCGCGTCGACATTGGTCTCGGCTCGGGGTCGGCCACGGTGTGGACCTGCGACCTCACCAAGGAATATGTGGCGATTAACGGCGATTACCGCAGCTAGTCATTAAGCTCTTTGTGGACTTTGTGTTTTTAGTGGTGAAGACCGCCATGAAGAACCAAAGGTCACGAAGAGTAAGAAGCATTAAATCCCCGCATTTGAATGTATATAGGTCGGAAATAATGTTTTCAGCATGAATAATGGAAGCCAAAACCGCGGAAAGGCGCCCGATGTATTTCCCGGGTGGATAATGTGAATGCACAAGCCGGTCGCATCGACGAGTCTGGGTGTTTTAAATTGGCTCTTATCGCGTTGTTTGTTGAAATCGGCTATCAAGCGGGCTGCCGCTCCGTGCGACACGGGAGTTCGCCATGGACCCAACAGCGTTTGAGATTTGGCTTGGTGAGATCGCGGCGCT
>Ga0182030_10005648_pt1 | contig 26490 bp, 22 predicted proteins | sample 812S3MmetaG_FD_121299 | JGI IMG/M metagenome (GOLD analysis project Ga0182030, IMG submission 121299) | Permafrost microbial communities from Stordalen Mire, Sweden - 812S3M metaG (Illumina Assembly) | ecosystem: Environmental > Terrestrial > Soil > Wetlands > Permafrost | place: Sweden...
AGCGCCTCCCCCGCCGCCAGCGCCGCGTACGCCTCGTCCCATTTTTTTTCATCCACGAGTATCTGGCCGCGCGTAAGCTGAGCGATGCTCTGATAGAACGTATATTGGCGGTCGTTGGCGAACCGCAGGACCTCGTCGATCATACGGTCCGCCTCCGCCCACAGGCCGCTGCGCCGATAGGTCGTTGCGAGGGACAATGCGGCCGTGTCCGCCGCCTCGGCCCAACCGGCGTCGTGCGCCGTGCGATAACTCGTCAGCTGATCCGCGGCGGCGAGATCCAGACGATCCGTTTCTGCCTCGAAATCTCCCCGCACGGCAAGCAGACACGTCCACTCCCGCGAACCCCGCGTGGTCTGCCCGAGCAGTCGATCGAGGTTCTCGCGGCCAAGGGTATAGGCCGACTGCGTGAAGGCCACCCCGAAGGCGCCCATCGCAGCACGCATCTCGAGCCGTTGCCGCTCCGCACCCATCGGCAGCGCCGACGTCAGGCGGCCGGCCTCGTCGAAAGCGGTGCGGGCCTCCGCGATCCGGCTCTGGGCGGCCCGCCCGAAGCCCACGACGAGATACAGTTCGGCGCGAACCAGCGGCGTGTCGCCGGGCGTTCCAGGCAGGAGTCGGGCCGCCGCCGCGTCGGCGGCCTGTGCCGGATCCGCATAGCGAAGATTGTCGAGCGTCCGAATGTCGGGCGTCGGCAGTTCGAGGCAGGAGGCGTGACCCCAGAGGGGTGCACAGAGCGGCGGGAGACCCAAACACAGCACGAGCAATGACTCACGGAGTGATGGCGGAAAGATGGCAGGCATACGCTAGACTACCGCATGCGCAGCCGCGGTCGGCCCGGGGAGTTGAGATGGTGAGAAAAACGATGATGCGACGGCGTACGCAGCTGCTGGCGGCCGTCTGCTGCTCGGTGGCCGTTTGGCTGCCGCGGCCGGAGACGGCGCAGGCGGCAGGCGCGGCGACCGGCACGGCGCCGGACTGGCATTCGACCGTGCGTCATTTCGCCCGCGAGCACTTCAAAAACCCGGCCTGGGGCTATTCCCATTCGGAACGCGACTACACGCTGGCCCGCTCGCTGGCGGCGTCCGATCACGTCGCACTCGATGACGACGTGCTCTTCGCCGCCTCATTCCTGCACGACATCGCGGCTTTCAAGCCCTGGGGCGGCGATGAACCCCCGGATCATTCGGATGTCGGCGCCGACGTCGTCGGCTCGATCCTGCAAAGCACGGGATTTCCGATGGACAAGCTGCAGGCGGTCCGCGATGCCATTCGCACCCACATGTATTACCGCGACCCCGTCGCGCCGGAGGCGGTCTATCTGCATGACGCCGACGCTCTCGACTGGCTCGGCGCGATCGGCGCCCTGCGGATCATCGCGCTGGCGGACCCGAACGGCGGCGACCCGGACGGCCCCAAGGTGGTCAAAATGCTGGAGGAGAATTTGGACAAGGTGCCCGCCCGCGTGATGTCCCCCGCGGGCCGCGCGCTCGTCGGCCCGCGCCGCGCCGAACTCGCGTCATTTCTCCAACGGCTGAAAAGCGAGTCGGACGGCTACCGCACCCTTTGACGCCCGCGCGACAACAGCGCGTCGATCTGCGCCCGGGTCGGCGCGGAAGGTTGTGCGCCCAGCCGGGTGACCGACAAGGCGGCCGCCGCGTTGGCAAAGCGCACGGCGTCGTGCAGCGCGCCTCCCTCGGCCAACGCCACGGCCAGTGCCCCGTTGAAAATGTCGCCGGCCGCCGTCGTATCGACGGCCTTGACCTTGAAACCCGGCACGATGCGTCCGCCCGCGGCGTCGGCCACGAAGGCGCCGCGCGACCCCAGGGTGAGCACCACCGTGCCGACGCCGCGGGCGCGAAGTTTCACGCAGGCCCGGGCGGCGGCGCGTTCATTCGTCACCCGGATTCCCGTCAACAATTCGGCCTCGGTTTCGTTGGGCGTGAGGATGGAGACCCCGCCGAGCAAGGCCCGCGGCAGCGGCCTGGCCGGCGCGGGATTGAGAATCACTTTGACGCCGGCATGCACCGCCGTTTCGATGGCCGCCGCCACGGTCGTGAGCGGCGTCTCGAGCTGCACGACCAGCAGAGCGGCCGAACGAATCACCTTCGCGGCGTTCCGGATGTCGGCGGGTCGGAGCAAGCCATTGGCGCCGCCCGCGACCGCGATGCTGTTCTCGCCTCCCCGGCCGACGAATATCAGCGCCACTCCGGAGGGGGCGGCCGGATCGCGCGACACATGGGTGACCTGGATGCCGTCGCGGCGCAGGCCCGCGATCGCCTGATCGCCGAACACGTCACGGCCGACCCGCGCGATGAACGTCACCCGGCCGCCGGCGCGTGCCGCGCCCACGGCCTGATTGGCACCCTTGCCGCCGGCCGCGGTCAGGAACTCTCCGCCGAGCAGCGTCTCACCGGCCCGCGGCAGGCGCGGCAGGCGCACGATCATGTCGGTGTTGGAACTGCCGACGACCACGATGGAGGGGGCGCGCCGTGTCGTCACGTCTTGGACGCCACGAGCACACCGAGGCCGATCAGGTAGAAGAGGAACATCGCGGCAAGCAGCCGGTCGGTGCCGGTCGGGGCTCCCTTGAACTCCTTCCAGATGAAGACGCCCCAGAACGCACCGACCAGCGTCGCTCCCTGACCGAGCCCATAGGAGAGTGCCGGACCCGCGGCGGTACTCGCGATGATGCTGAAGCTCATGCCCACGTTCCAGATGGCGCCGCCGAGCAGGCCGGTCGAGTGCAGCCGCCAGTTACCTTTCGTGAAATATTCCCGGTAGGTCACCGGCGCTCCCGTGAAGGGCTTCGCCATGACGATGCTGTTCCACAGGAGATTCGACGCCAGCAACCCCGCGCTGAAGAGCACGATGGCGGTGTACGGGCTGAGCTTGCCGGCCGTGAGCGCCTGCGTCTGCGCGTCGATCGCCCCCAGCGTCTGCGCCACGAAACTGTAGAACCAGCCCATGAGCACGCCGGCGACGATCGCGAGGAAAAGCCCCTTCATGGATTTCGTCGTGCCGGCTGCGGAAAGGCGGCGATACGCCAGCGCATCGAGCACGATGGCAAAGACCACGCACCCCACGCCGAGGGCGATCATCGGCACATTGCCCTCGGGATGCGCGAAATAGGTGGTGACCACGCCGAGCACCAGCGCCAAGCCGACCCCCACCGGGAAGGCGAGGGCAATGCCCGCGATGTCGATCGCCGCCACCAGCAGTATGTTCGAGAGGTTGAAAATGACCCCTCCGAGGAACGCCGATCCGAGCCACCGGGGCTCCGCCTGGGCGAGATCGGCGAGAAAGCCGCGCCCCCCCTCGCCGTGGCTGCCGAAGGTGAGCGCGAGCACCAGCGAGAAGAGAAACACGCCGATGGCATAGTCCCAGTAGAACAACTGGAAGGGCCATTCCTTGCCGGCCAGCTTCAGCGTGTTGGCCCAGGAGCCCCAGCACAACATGGTGACCACGCACATCACCATGGCGAGCGGATACGATTCAACGATGAACATGCAGACTCCGTCCCGGCGATATGTCCTCGACGGACGTCACCAGCTCGACCAATGAAGGACCCGGGTGCGCCCGGGCAGCGGCGAGCGCGGCGGCGAACTCCGCCGTCGCCGTCACCCGGGAGGCTGCGAGGCCATAGGCCTTCGCCAGGGCGACGAAATCCGGGTTGACCAATGTCGTTGCCACGGTGCGTCCGGGGAAGCGTATTTCTTGATGCATGCGGATGGTTCCATATGACCCGTTGTTGACGACCAGGAACACGACGCGCAGCCCGAGAGCGGCCGCCGTTGCGAGTTCCTGGCACGACATGAGAAAGCAGCCGTCGCCGGCCACGCAGACGACCTCCCGGTCAGGGTAGGCGAGCTTGGCGGCGATCGCCGCCGGCACGGCGTAGCCCATGGCACCGCTTCCCGGCGCCACTTGCGTGGGATACGTCTCGTGGGAGAAGAACCGGTGCAGCCAGGCGGCGTAGTTACCCGCGCCATTCGCCACCACGGCGGACGCCGGCAGCTGGGCGCGCAGCTCCCGAAACACCTGCGACAGATTGACCGCGCCGGTTACGGGCACGGGCTCCATGAAGGCCGCCTGGTCGGCGCGAGCCGACCGGGTCCACCCCGCCCAGGGGAGCGGTGCGGTGTGCGACGGGCCGCGCAACGCCAATGCAGCGGCGATCCCGCCCGGGTGCGCCTGCACCGCCAACTGCGTCGGGAACAGCGCCGAGAGGGTCGCGGCATCCGGATGGACGTGAAGGAGGCGGGCGCCGGTTCCGGCGCGGTCCAGCCATTGATAACCGCCGGTTTCGATGTCGCCGAGCGGTGCCCCCAGGGCGAGGATCACATCGGCCTCCCGCACGCGTTGCACGAGCGCCGGCGGCGTGCCGAAGCCAAGCTCCCCCGCGTAACAGGAGTGCCCGTTCGCGAACAAATCCTTGCGGCGGAACCCGGTGACGACGGGGGCCTGCCAGACATCCACGAAACGCCTCACCGCCTCGACCGAGACGGGGGACCAGCCGCTGCCGCCGAGCCACACCAGCGGCCGGTGCGCGGCGTCGAGCCTGCCGGCGATGGCCTCGACGACACCGGGCGCGATCCCGAGCGAGGGCGGTGGCGACACCGCGATGCCGGCCGCCTCACAGGGTTCGCCGAGAACGTCTTCGGGAAGGCCCACCACAATCGGACCGGGCCTCCCGGCCGACGCCCATTGGAAGGCACGGTCGATGAGCTCGCCCGCACGGCTCGCCTGATCGATCCGCAGCACCCCTTTCGCCAGGTCGCCGAAGGTTTGAGCCAGATCAACCTCCTGGAACGCCCGGCGCGACCGGTCTGCGCGCGCGATCTCCCCGACGAAGAGAATCATCGGGGTCGCGTCCTGCTGCGCCGTGTGCACCCCGATGCTGGCATGCGTGAGCCCCGGACCGCGGGTCACGAAGGCGACGCCGGTGAGGCCCGTGAGCTTGGCACTGGCCTCCGCCATGTTGGCCGCCGCGGCCTCGTGGCGGCAGGTGACCACTTCGACCGCCGTCCGCGCGTCGTACAGTGCGTCGAGCACGTCGAGATAGCTTTCGCCCGCCACGCTGAACACCCGCCGGATGCCATGCGCGCACAGGCGCTCGACGATCGCTTCGGCAACCCGTCGCACAGTCAATGATCCCCCTCCCTCAAAGAGGGCGAAGTGTGGCATATCCCGTCGACTTTTCCCGCCCTGGCGTACAATCAAACACATGGGGAAACATCTGGCATTGCTGCTGGCGCTGATATTTCCGGCCGTCCTGCCGGCCGCCACTCACGGCAAGGTCGTCGATCTCAACGGCGTCCCCGTGTCCGAGGCGATGGTGATCCTGACGAAGTCGCCGGATGTCCCGGGTCCCACGGCCACCACGGTGTTCACGGACGCCCAGGGTGCGTTCGCCTTCGGCGCCGATGCGCCCCGGGGAACGCTGCACGTGCGTCGCCTCGGCTATCGCCCGGTGGCGGGCGACGTGCCGGCCGGCGACCCAACGGCCGGCGACCCAGCGGCCGGTGGCCCGGCGGGCGGCCAACCGCCGCTGACCCTCCTCGTCCGGCCGGAGGCCGATCAATCCGGGGTGGCACCCGCGTCGGCCTATCTCAAGGACATGACGAATGAGTCGAGCCGCGAACGATTGATCATGGCGTGCGTGGCCTGTCATCAGCTTCCGGCTCCCGAGGTGCGCGACTATGCCCGGCTGCTCGACGACACGCCGCAGACGCAGACGCCCGCGACGCGCGAGGCTGCCTGGAGCGCCATCGTCAAGCAGATGAACTACGTGTCGAACGTCGAATTCGGCCGGGCGGGCCATAAGGTTCCGTCCGGGGAAAACGTGTATTCCGGCGGCGACCCGGCGCCCACGGCCGCACTGCTGGTCGAAGGACTCCAGGGGCCGCTGCGCGAGGTGCGAAACTACAGCTACGGAGCGCCGCTGCTCGTCACGCCGCGGACCAGGATCCGCGAGTACGAGGTGCCCGCACCGAACGCGATCCGCGAGGCCGTGCCGTACGAGGGCACGGCGTTCCTGTACGCCGCGGACGTGAGTTCGAACCGGCTGATTCGCATCGACACCGCGTCGGGAGCGATCAAGGACTTCCCGGTTCCGGGTACCGATCTGTGGGGGCCCCACACGCTCGTCCCCGGCCGCGACGGCATCTGGGCGAGCCCGTTCTTTCCCGGGGCCGTGATGCGCTTCGACCCGCACGCCGGGCAATGGAAGCTCTGGCGGCTGGTCCAGGACACGGCCGGCCCACCGCTGGGCATTCACGACATGTCTTTCGACGCGGACCACGACCTCGCGACCGACAAACGGGGCCGGATCTGGTTCTCCGACATCGTCGGCAATGCGATCGGCTGGTTCGACCCGCGATCCGGCAAGAGCGGTCATTTTCGGATTCCCCCGGTCGCGGGCCGCGAGGGCAACGAGCAGGTCTATGGCCTGTCGATGAGCCCAGACCGGCGGCACGTCTGGTACTGCCAGCTCGGCATCGCCAGTTTCGGCAGCTTCAATGTCGAGACGCTGGCCTTCGAGACGCACGTCGAGTTCCCGAGCCCCGACGCCGGGCCGCGGCGCTTGTCCATTTCGGACGACGGCATTCTCTACATTGCCCTCTACGGTGCCGGACAACTCGCCGCCTACGACACGCGCGCAGGCCGCATGATCGGGGTCTATGACCTGCCGGATCGCGCCAGTGCCCCGTATGCGACCACCTGGGACCCCGTTCGCCGGGTCGTGTGGATTGCAACATCCAACGCCGACGCGATTTATCGGTTCGACCCCCGCACGAGCGGATTCGCCGTGTTGCCCCTGCCGCGTGAGCGCGGCTTCCTGCGCATGCTGCACGTCGACCGGCGCAGCGGCGCGCTGGTGACATCGTATGGCAACATCGTCGAGCACGTGCGCGGTCCGCGGATGGCGCTGTTGATCGACCCGGGCGATGATCCGACATGAAATGCGCCCGTGGTCTTCTGCTCGTCGCAGGCCTCGTCACGCTGCATGCCGGGGCGGCGATCGGCGCGACGCCGGGCGAGGGATTGTCCCCCACCGCGGCGCGCCAGCATTGCGACGAATGCCACGCCATCGACGAACTTCGAATCGGGCCGCCGTTCCGCGCGGTGGCGTCCCGCTATTCGCTGGAGGGCGACGCCGCCGTGGAGCGCCTGGCGCGCAAGATCATCAATGGCGGCGCCGGCAACTGGGGCAGCGTGCCGATGGTGGGCAACGAACGGGTCAGCCTGGAGGATGCGCGCTCGATCGCACGCTGGATCCTTTCTCTGGCTCATTGAACTCAACGCGTCCGGGCGATCGCGAACCGCGCAGATAGGCAAACACCCGGGTGAATTCGGCGCCGAGCAGAAAAATCTGCGCGGAATAATAGATCCACAGCAGCAACACGATCAGTGAACCGGCGGCCCCGTACGCGGAGTTGAAGGAACTCCGGCCGAGATACAGGCCGATCATGGATTTGCCGATGCTGAACAGCAGCGCGGTGACGGTCGCGCCGACCCAGACGTCGCCCCAGGGAATGGTCTCCCGCGGCACGTATTTGTAGATCATCGCGAACAACAGCACGGTCATGGCGAAGCTCAGGATGAGATCCAGCATCGGCAGCAGCACCTCGAGCTGCGGGACCGATCTGCCCAGCCAGCCGCCGAACGCCGCCAATGCCGCGCTCGCCACCAGGGAGACCAGCAACAGAAATCCAACGCCCAGCACCATGCCGACGGACAACACCCGCCGGCGCACGACCGGCCACCACCCGGCACCGCCGGCTGGCTGGGGCGTCTCCCAAATCCGCTCCAGGGCATTTTGCAGTTCGCCGAACACACTGGTGGCACCGACCAGCAGCGTGATGACGCCGAGGGCTGCCGCCAGACCCTTCTTGTCGCTGTAGTGCGCATTCGACAAAAGTCCCTTGATCGCCTCGGCTCCGGCGCCGCCGACCAGCGAGTGCAACTGGTCGAGAACTTCCGTATTTGCCACGTCCGCACCGAACACATACCCGGCGATCGCAACCGAAATGACGAGAATGGGCGCGATGGAAAACAGGGTGTAGAACGCCAGGGCAGCACCCAGGCTGGACGCATTGTGGTGCAGCCACCCGTTGACGGAGCGTGCGATGAGGGTGGGAGCGTTGCGGACCCGCCAATCGAGGACCAGCTCCCGATACTTGAGGGCAATGCCGCGCATGGCTGCACGCTAGCGAATCATCCGCACCACCCCCATCGCCCGGATGCGCGATGCCCTGTAAACATGCGCTGACGGAAGCCCCACGTGTGTAGTGATTGAGGCCCGACGTCCTACATCCGGATCTGGCTGAGACTGATGGGTGCCACGCGAGAGGCCGCCGATCATCCCTTTCCCATGCTCCTGCGCCGCAGCCCGAAGTTTCGACGTCCCGCGACAGATGCCCCTGCCGCCTTCGACCCGTCCGCTGCCGGAACGAGCGAATCCGAGTGGAGCCGCATCCTGCGCCACTCCCAGGCCTGGTCGCCGCACGCGGGAAGTCTCGTGGTCGTCAGCCCTCATCCGGACGACGAGGTGCTCGGCGCCGGCGGCTTGATGCATACATGGTCGAGCCGGGGACTGCCGGTGACCGTGGTGAGCGTCACCGACGGCGAGGCGGCCTTTGAAAATTCCGGTTCCCTCGGCGCGCTGCGCCAGGCCGAGTTGCGCGCCGCGCTGCGCAAGCTCTCCCCGTCGCACATCGACGTGTTGCGCCTCGGACTGCCCGACGGTCGGGTGGCGGACCATCGAAACAAACTGCGCAATTCGCTGGCCGACCTCCTCACCGGCGCCGATCATGTGGTGGCGCCCTACGAGGCGGACGGACATCCCGATCACGAGGCCGTAGGGTCGGTGTGCCGGGAAATCTCCGCATCCCTGAACGCCGATCTCGTGCGTTACCCCATCTGGCGCTGGCATCACGGGGAGATCGAGTGTCTCAAAGCGGCGCAGTGGGGCAGCTTTGCGCTGAGCCCCCAGGCGCGCCGCGCAAAGTCGCAGGCGGTGCAATGCTTCCAATCTCAGCTACGCACGCCAGGGGGACGACCGATCGTGCCCGGGCGGATGCTGGATTACTTCGCACGGCCCTTCGAAGCGTTTCTGCTGTGAATTCCCGCCTCGACCCCTGTTCGGCCGATGCGTTCGAGGTGCGATACCAGGAGCACCCCGATCCCTGGAATTTCGCGACCTCGCCCTACGAGCGCGACCGCTACGGCGCGACCCTGGCTGCGCTCGGGCGGCACCGCTTCGACACGGCTTATGAGCCGGGATGTTCCATCGGGGAACTCACCGCGCAGCTGGCAACGCGATGCGAATGGGTTCTGGCGACCGACATTTCGCCTTCCGCCGTCGCGCGCGCGCGGGCGCGTTGCGCGGGACTCCCCAACGTCGCCGTTCGCTGCGCCGCTGTCGAGTCGGGGGTGCCGGCACCCGACGTACCCGCCCGCGACATACCGGTACCCGACTGGGATCTGATCGTGTTCAGCGAGCTGGGTTACTATTTCTCGGCCGCCCGGCTCTGCGCGCTCGCAGGGCAGCTGGCGTCCCGGTTGCGGAGCGACGGCGAATTTCTCGCCGTCCACTGGCTCGGCCACAGCACCGACCATGTGCTGCACGGAACCGATGTGCACCGCATCTTGCGCGTCACTCTGCCGCTGACGCACGTTCGAGCGCAGGCGCACGAAGGCTTTCTGATCGACGTCTGGGTGAAGCCGTGACGGCACGCGTCGGCGGCGGGTGGTGCATCGGCGTCGTCGTTCCCGCCCGCGATGAGGCCGCGACGATTGCGGAGTGCGTCGCCAGCATTCAGCGGTCGTATCTGGCGACCGCAGGAACGAACAGTCTGTGGATCGTGGTGGTCGCGGACGGCTGCACGGACGACACCGCGGCAATCGCGCGCGGCGTCATTGCGGAGACGGGAGAGGTCATCGACTGTGCCGTCAGTTGCGCCGGAGCCGCGCGCCGTCTCGGCGCCGAGGCGGTGCTGGACCACTTTCGCGACCAACCGAAGAATCGCCTGTGGCTCGCGAACACGGATGCCGACACGCGGGTTCCCGATGGGTGGCTGCCGCTGCACCTGGAACTGGCCGCCGAGGGCGCCACAGCCGTGGCCGGCATCGTCATGCTCGACGTCTCCACGGCCGGCGAGGTGGTGTCCCGCTTGTTTCGCGAGACCTACCGCGTCAATGCCGACGGCAGCCACGCGCACGTGCACGGCGCCAATCTCGGGGTGCGCGCGGATGCCTACCTCGATGTGGGCGGGTGGAGCCACACCCGTCTCGCGGAAGACCATTGTCTATGGTCCCGCCTGCGGCGAGCCGGCTGGCGTCTCATATCCTCGGTCCGCAGCGTCGTCACCACCAGCGCCCGTCTGGAGGGCAGGGCGCCGGGGGGCTTCGCCGATACTTTGCGCGCGCACGTCGATGCAAACGGTGGTTGAACTCGCCGAACGCATTCGTGCGGCTGACGTCGTACGCACGGCGGCGTGGCCGCCGCCGGGCTTCGGTCAAACACCCGCGCGTCACCGGCGTCTGGCGGACTTTGGACACCTCGATCTGTCGCTGGCCCGCATCGTCGAGGCGCATGCGGATGCCGTTGCGATCCTTGCTGAGGCGGGTCGGCGGCCTCGGGAAGGCGCCTTGTACGGCGTCTGGGCGTCCGAAGGACCCCGGAGCCGGGTCGACGCGCACCGGCAGTCGGACGGCCGATGGCGCCTGGCGGGGGTGAAGCAATATTGCAGCGGAGCCCCTTTCGTCGCGTCCGCGCTCGTGACCGCCCATGCCGAGGGCGCTGCGCTGCTGTTCGAGGTGGATCTCGCCGCTCGCGGCGTGCGGGTTGAACGCGGCAATTGGGCCTCGCCCGCCATGGCCGATACCGCCACCGGGCCGGTCGCCTTCGAGGACGTGCTTGTGGCATCGGAACGACTGGTGGGCGGTGCCAATTGGTATCTGCAGCGGCCCGGATTCTGGCATGGCGCCTTGGGCCCGGCGGCGTGCTGGGCCGGAGGGGCCGCTTTCCTCGTGGACGCGGCCGCGCGCCTGAACCGCGCCGACCCGCATTCGCGGGCGCAGGTCGGCGGATTGAAGGCGGCAGCGTGGGGACTCGCCGCCGCGCTCGATCAGGCCGGACGAGAAATCGACGACGATCCCGAGGACAAGTCGGGCGGCGCGTGCGCGCGCGCCCTCATGGCGCGGCATCTCATCGAACGGCTGTGCACCGAGGTCCTCGATCGCTTCGGCAGGGCCACCGGCCCCCAACTGCTGGCGTTCGACGAACATGTCGCGCGCCAGCACATGGCCCTGACGTTGTACATCCGGCAATGCCATGCCGAGCGCGATCTCGAAACCATCGCGACCGGCTGCTCATAGTGACGCGACCTTACGCAGTTTGCGCGGCACCGATTGAGTGAGCATTGGAGGCGGCCCAGGGCCAGGGCCGCCGCCGCCCGAGCCCACCGAGCCCACCGAGCAATCGCAGCGGGGCTTGATGCCGTGTTAAAAAGCGTGACACTATGACCGCGGCGCGCCGCCTTCGAGGCCGAGACCGGGGCCGCAGAAGTACAGATGGGCGGGCAAAATATTCAGCGGTTCGAAGCGCCGCGTCACGACGCGGAAAATGCGGCGCAGATCTTCGAGCACGCTCGAAGAAAACTGATACACCAGGAACAGGCCCTGCGGCTCGAGCACGGCGCGGGTCTTGTTGAGAATGGATTCACGCTCGTTGGCCGGGATGGTGCTGAAGGGAATTCCGGAGATCACGTAGCTCGCGCGCGCCGCGCCTGCCTGGCGCACCGCCCCGTCCACCTCGATCGCCGAACCCTCGAGCACCACCAAGCGCGGATCTTGGAGGGTGGCGCGCAGATGCCGCACGAAATCGGGATTCAACTCGATGGCGATGAGCGTGGCGTCCGGCCGCATCCGCTTCAGGATCTCCCGCGTGATGACGCCGACGCCCGGTCCATATTCCACGATGACCCGCGCCCGGGACCAGTCGACGGGCGCGAGCAGTTGCCGGATCAGAAAACGCGAACTCGGGATCACCGATCCCAGCATGCGGGGATGTCGAAAAAAATTCATGAAGAACAACAAGCTGTCCCGCCAGTGGCGGCCACGCGCCGGTCGTGCGTCGGTCGCCGCTGCGGCGCTCCGCCGGTTCCCGGAAGTCACCGACCCGCTCGACTGGGTTCCAAGGATCGCGGTGCATACAGGTGACGTCTCGTGCGCGGCAGGGCCACCGCGCCGCGTGTCCTGCGGCTCGCCAGGATCTGATAGACGCCAATTCCACCCGACTCGAATTCGAGCGCACAGGCCGCCATGTACAAGCGCCACACCCGATAGGTGGCCTCGGTGACGTAGCGCAGCGCCTGCGAATGATGGCGCTCGAGGCGTTCAACCCAGTGACGCAGCGTCAAGGCATAGTGCGGGCGCAGCGCTTCCACGTCCAGGATCTCGAAGCGCCCCGACTCCATGGCACGCTGCACGTTCGATACCGTGTCGAGTTCGGCATCGGGGAACACGTACCGATTGATGAATTCGGTGAAGACATTCCGCTCCCAACCTTCCCGGTCATGCGTGATGCCATGGTTCAAGAACAACCCGCCGGGCTTCAGAACTCTATGCGCCGTGGCGAAATAGACCGGAAGATTCTTCAAGCCCACGTGCTCGAACATGCCGACGCTCGCCACTTTGTCGTACGGCACATCCGGAAGATCGCGGTAGTCGCACAGGGCCACCGTCACCCGGTCGGCGAGACCCGCGTCCGCGATGCGCTCCTGTGCCAGCGCGAATTGCCGTGAACTCAGCGTGATGCCGTGTGCCCGGACCCCGTAATGCCGCGCCGCGTGCAGCAGAAGTGCACCCCACCCGCATCCGATGTCGAGGAAGGACTCGCCCGGCTGCAGCAAGAGCTTGCGGCAGATGTGATCCAGCTTCGCCCATTGCGCGCGGTCCAGATCCGCATCGTTCTCCTCGAAGTACGCGCAGGAATACACCATGGATCGGTCCAACCATAGCGCGTAGAAATCGTTCGACACGTCGTAATGAAATTCGATGGCCTTGCGATTGTCGGCGCGTGAATTCCATCTCGAATGCTGCGGCGCAGCGGTGAGCCCGCCGCTGAACCCCTCCCGCCGCAATCCCAAACGCAGCAAGCGGCCGGCTGCTCGCAACCGCTTTTTGAGCGGCAGGTTCAGAGCCTCCAGATGATCCCTGAGGGCGAGAGCGGCGAAGAGATCCCCCTCGATGTCGATATCGCCGTGAAAGTAGCCCTGCGCAAGTCGCAGCGCATCGCGGCCGAGCAACAGTTCGGACAACACCGCAGGCCGGCGCAGCACCAGCGTGAACGGTAACTCACCCGCGGGCGAGTCCCGGCCGACGCGCACTGTCGCACCATCCCAGAATCGGATTGCGAAACTCACCGGCAATGACGAAAACAGCTGCTGGATCCATTGCAGGAATGCCGCCTCGGGGGTGACGGCCACCGGCGGGACAGGCAATGCACGGGAGGGATTGAGCGATGAGCGGACCATTATGAATGAACACGCTAGAGCCGTACCCCTCCTGGGCGGGATCGGTCACAACCAAGCGGCTCACGTGGGACTTTTCCGACACTGACGCCCTGGGAGGGCGCGACGTCGGCGGGATTGATTCAACAGGCTAGACTGTGTACGGTTTTCGAGGCATTACCTGTGCACGGTGAGTGACAATCGAACAATTGGGTTGAGGCATCCATCCGACCCTGCCGGGAGCCCGTTTCGTCATAGGGCTTTCACGGTCATCTGGGTGGCGACCGTTGTCTCAAACATCGGCAGCTGGATGTACAACGTTGCCTCCGGATGGCTCATGACCAGCCTGGACGGCAATGCGCTCATCGTCTCGATGGTGCAGGTCGCCAACAGCTTGCCGATGTTTTTGTTTGCGATACCGGCGGGTGCGCTCGCCGACATCGTGAATCAACGGCGCTTCCTGATCGTCGGTGAGTCCGCCGTAACCCTCGCGTCGGCGGCGTTCGCGGCCCTGGTGTGGCTCCGTCTCATCACGCCCGGCAGCTTGTTGCTGTTTAGTTTTATCGTCAGCGTGGGGTCCGCCATAACCGCCCCCGCCTGGCAGTCGATTGTTGCGCAGCTGGTGCCCAAAGCGGATTTGCCATCGGCCGTGGCAGCCAACAGCGTGGGCATCAACGTCAGTCGGGCGATCGGTCCGGCGCTCGGCGGTGTCCTCGTCGGTACGGTTGGAATTGCGGCACCGTTCTGGCTCGATGCCATCAGCAACCTCGGCGTGATCGCGGCGCTGATCTGGTGGCGCGCGCCCAAGGGCGGGGACTCAACCCTCCCCCCGGAGTCCTTTGGCAGCGCCATACGGACCGGAATCCGGTACGCCCGCTACAACTCGCATCTCCGGGCAACGTTGATACGAGCGACGGCCTTCTTCGTATTCGGCAGCGCTTATTGGGCACTTCTACCGCTCGTCACACGCACCCAGATCGCGTCGAGTCCCGCACTGTACGGAGCGCTGCTCGCCGTCATTGGGGCTTCCGCGGTTGGCGGCGCGTTCCAGCTGCGATGGCTCCGGACCAAACTGGGGTCTGATCGGCTGGTGTCGAGCGCGAGTGTCGGCACGGCAGTGGCAACCGCGCTGTTCGGGCTCGCCCATCACCCGGCGATCGCCATCCTCGCGAGCTGCATCGCGGGTGGGTCATGGATCGCCGCCGTGTCCAGCCTCAACGTGTCCGCGCAGGTGGCGTTGCCCGAGTGGGTCCGGGGTCGGGGCCTCGCGGTGTATGTCACCGTCATGTTCGGGGCGCTTACCATCGGAAGCGCCATCTGGGGGCAGCTGGCCGTCATCGTGGGATTACCGGCCGCTCTATTCCTTGCGGCGGCGGGGGCCGTCATCGTGATTCCCCTGACAACGCGTTGGAAACTGCAGACGGGTGCGAATGTCGATTTCTCTCCGTCCATGCAATGGCCCGATCCCGTGACGACTCGCGCGGTAGAGCCTGACCGCGGACCGGTCTTGACGACGCTCGAGTACCGCATCGACCCGAAGAACCGCAGCGCGTTTCTCCACGCAGTGGGCATAAACGCCCACGAGCGCCGTCGGGACGGGGCGTACGATTGGGGCATCTTCGAGGATCCTGCCGACGAGGGGCGATTCGTGGAAATGTTCCTGACGGACTCCTGGCTCGAACACATGCGACTACACCGGCGTGTGACCAAGGGGGATCGGATTTCGGAACAGGCGGTGCGGCGCTTTCAAATAGGTGAAGGGCCGAAGACGACCCACCTCGTTGGCGCGAAAAGTGAGTGATTTCCCCCATGAGGAGCGACGAATGACGAAGATTACCTATGAGATTGTGAAGCATGACGGCGGGTGGGCCTACCGCGTCGACGAAACGTACTCCGAAACCTCACTAAGTCAACGGGCATTCGGCGACCGCGGACGCGTGGCTCACCGGACGCTCGCCGGTGCGCAGCGTCGAGAGGCAATCCCAAATCTCCCGATCGTCACTGGTGCGAGGGAGCGTTCCGGCGGTGTCTGCGCGCCGAATATCCGGCGGTCCCACGTCAGACCTGCGGCGGCCGGGTCGTCGACATCGATTCGCGACGGCTGAACTCCTCGAACCACGCCGCCAGCCGCGCTCGTTGCCTGCGCCATTCCAGCGAGGGGAAGCGGAAATCCAGGTAGCCGAGCCCGCACGCGATGGCGATGGTGCCGACGTCGACCCGACCCTGAAGGGCCTCGGCGTCTTTCTCGAGTTGGTCGAGGCCCCGCCGGATTTTCCCCTCTTGACCGGCGACCCAGTCGCTCCAGCGCAACGCTTCCGGCCGCAGGGCCGTCTCGTAGCGGGCGAGCAGGGCGGCCTCGGTGATGCCGTCGGCCAGCGCGACGTTCACCAGCACCGTCCAGCGTGCAGCGCCGGAACCCGGCAGGAGATGGCCGTCCCCGAGCGCATTCAGGTATTCGCAAATGACCCGGCTGTCGTAGATGACGGCGCCGTCCGCGGTGACCAGCGTGGGGATTTTGGCCAGGGGATTCCGCCCGGCCAACACCGGATCGGTCGTCACCGGCGTCGTTGTCGACGTCGACAACTCGAGACGGTCTCGCAATCCCAATTCGTGGGCACATACCAGGCATTTGCGCGCAAACGGCGAGGTCGGCGAAAAATACAGCGTCATGGTCATCGCCAAATTCTACACCTCGCCCGCCGCTCTTTGCGCTCATTGTTCCCGGTGTTCAAAACTTGTACGTCGCACCGACCAGGAAGAACCGGCCGACGGCTCCGTCCTGATCCAGCGTGCTGTACGCGAGCTCCGCACCACCGCCGTAGGTCTGCAAATCGACCGGCGGCGGCGAGTCGAACAGATTGGTGATCGAGCCGTGTACGGACAAGTGATCGGTGGCGGCATAGCTGGCATAGAGATTCACATCGGTGAAGTGCGACACGCTGCAGTACGGATACCATTGCGCCGGCAGGGTGGTGACCGAGGGCGAGATGGCCGAGCCGTACGCCGACGGCGATCGACCCTTCAGGGCCGACAGACAGTTCGGGTAGCCGGATGACGGGTCGATGATCGAGAAGGATCCCTGGTAGTTAAGCGAGAGCGTGCTGGTGAAGGGCCCCTCCTCCCAGGTGAGCGATGCCACGGCGCGGCTGCGCGGGTTTCCAGTGTCGCCGGATATGCTCTGCGGCCCATGGGTCCCCGCCAGATCGAACACGGTGCCCGAAAACACCAATTCGTACTGGGTGATGTAGGTGTAGTTGATGCGGGCCTGCATCCGGCCAAAATCACCCAGATCGAACTGGCTGCGCAGGTCCAGGTCGAAGCCCGCCGTCTTCGTCTCGCCCGCGTTGACGTACGGGATCAACGTATAGGCGGGATAGCCCACGGGTGTCGCCACCTGGGCGGTCGGACAGGGCGCTCCCCCGGTCGTCGTCGCGGTGCACACCGCGAGCGTCGCCGGCGGTCCGCGGACCAGCTGGACGGCATCGGTATAAAAGCCGCCGGCCGACGATGCCGAAATGATGTCGTTCTTCAGATCGATGCGGTACCAGTCGAGCGACGCATTGAATGCCTTGAAGGGCTCGAAGATCACGCCGAAGGTCGCATTGGTCGAGGTCACCGCCCGGAGCGCGGGATTCGCCCCGTTGACGCCGATGGCCGGATACGAGCAGAGCGCATTGAAGGTCCCCTTGACGTTCGCCACTCCGCCCGGGCAGAGCACAGGATCGTTGGTGTTGCCCTGTCCGAACGCGAGACCGGCCGTGCCGGATTCGGCGATGGACGGCGCCCTGAATCCCTTGCCCCAGGTGCCGCGAATGGCGAACTGCTCGATCGGGGTGTACTTGATCCCGATCTTGGGCGTGGCCGATCCACCGTAGGTGTCGTAGTGATCGTAGCGCCCGTCCACGTTCACCTCCAGTTGCTGGAGGGGCTTGCCGCCGAACTCGATGAAGCCCGCGGTGTCGTCCTGCGAGCCCACCGCAAACGCCGTCACCCCTTCCTGCACGCCGGAGACCACCGAGGGGGGATTCTGCGCGTTCAATGCCTTGTGCACGTACTGCGCGCCCACGACCATCGACAAGGGACCGCCCGGCATGTCGAAGAGCGACCGCGAACCGTGGACATCGGCGACGCCCAGGGTGCTCGAGGGATGGTCCGAGACTTCGGGCGCGAACAACGCCTGGCCGTTGGTGCTGACGCCCGGAATATAGGCGCCGCTGTCGAGCGCCGTCTGCGCGGCACCCGGAATCAGATTGCCGAAAATCTTCTGCGTCATGCTGGCGTACATCACGCCCACCTGTCCGTCGACGTCCCAGCCGGCCGCGGCGCCGTGGATGTCGCCGAAGAGGCGGTAGGTGAGCGTGTCGACATCGACCTGGTACGGCCCCACGTCGGGAAAGCTGAAGACCAGGTTCTGCACCGTACCCGTGGGATTGAGCGCGGAGGTGGCGGGAAGCGTGAGCACGGGATACACGACGGTTGCGGGCGGCTTGCCCGGGCTGAAGGTGATGTTCACGATGGAGCCACTCTCCTGCCCGGTATTGCTGAAGGCGTGACCGAAGGTAGTGGCCGCGATTTGCTGCGCGCTGCTGTCGAACACCGACGCCGTCACCGTGGCCGACCAGTCGTTGGCGAGGGCCTTCGTGAATTTGCTGAGCAGATTGATCTGCGTCGTCGGCGACTGGAGGGTGCCGGGAAACGCGAACGTGCACTTGTTGGCCGCCTGCAGCGCCGCCGTGCAACCGGGCAGGAAGGCGGTCGTGGCACCGGTGGTCGGATCGACCAGGTAGCCGGTGACGCTGTCGGGATAGGTCAGCCCGTTGGATTGCGCGGAGCCCGGCATGGTGTTGACGCCGCCCGGCAGACCGCTCCAATCGAGGGTCGTGAAGGCGCCCGTGCGGTTCGATCCGAGGATCTTGTCGGTGTGATGCCAGTCGACGGCGACGTAGACGTTGTAGCCGTCATTCGCCAGATCGCCCATGCCCCAAATGCCGGCGCCGTGCTCGGTGGTACCGTCGCCATGCTGGCTGGTGCCGCCTTCGACCGTGAACTCGGATCCGACGTACGATTTCTTCAGTTTGACGTTGACCACGCCGGCGATGGCATCGGCGCCGTACAGCGCCGAGCCGCCGTCCTTCAGCACCTCGACCGAGTCGACCGCATTGAAGGGAATGGCGCTCACGTCGACGAAACTGCGTTCGCCGTCGTCGCTCAACGGATAGGACACCATGCGCTCGCCGTCGATCAGCGTGAGGGTGTCGCCCACCGACAGACCACGCAAGGCGATGCCGCTCGCGCCGGCGGCAAACGCCTGGCCGAAGCCTTGATTGAGGGTGCCGGACCCGTTGGCCGACAGATTGCGCAGCACGTCCGAGACCTGCGTATAACCGGAATTCGTGAGGTCCACCGCCGAGATGACCTGCACGGGCGCCGGTGTTTCGGTATCGGTGCGCTTGATCAACGAACCGGTGACCACGATTTCCTGCAACTCGCCGCTGGAGCCTGCGGCGGGCGACGTTTGGGCGCGTGCCTCGAAATTGATCACGCTCAACAGGGCGACCGCCGCGGTGGCGGGTAAAAGAAAAGTCATTGTTTTCATGGAGCCTCCGAACGGCGTCGGCAGGGTTACTGCGGACCGTCTGTGTAGGGAAAAAACATCAGTGCGCCTTGCAAAGGGCGGCGCTTTTAGGACATGGAAGGCTTTTATCACGCGCAAAAGTGAGGCGCGCACTGCCCATATCCGCCGTTTGGCCACAAGCTGTTGCGTGCGCACGCCAGATGCAGACGAGTCCAAGGAGTGAACAAAGTTTGCACCGCCTCGCTGGGCTGTCGCGGGCTGCGGCTCAGGTCGCGGCGGTGCACGTGCTGACGACCAATTCGGGGTTCAGTGCCAATACGCCGACCACCGGGCTAGGTATTGCCGATGCGCGGCGTCGCGCTCAGCAACTCGCGGGTGTACGCATGCTGCGGGTCGGTGAATACCTGCTCCGTGGGCCCCTGCTCGACGATGCGCCCCTGCTGCATGACGTAGACGCGGTCCGCGATCGCGCGGATCACGTTGAGGTCGTGGGACACGAACAGATACGACAGACGCAGGCGGCGCGACAGATCGGCCAGGAGTTCGAGTATCTGGCCGCGCACCAGGACATCGAGCGCGGACACTGCTTCGTCGAAGGCGATCAACGCAGGTTCGGTGACGAGGGCGCGCGCGATGGCGATGCGCTGGCGCTCTCCGCCCGAAAACTCGTGCGGCAACTTGCGCAGGTCCGACGCCGCGAGCCCGACCTGTTCGATGACCTGCACGAGCCGGCGCCGCCGCCCGGCGGCATCGGGCGGCGTGTCGAGCAGATGATAGGGTTCGGCGATCAGGCGCTCCACCGTCCACAGCGGATCGAAGCTGCCATAGGGATCCTGGAACACGGCCTGGACCCTGCGCCGCAGGCGGCGCAGCCCGGCGCCCCGGGCCGTGGAGAACCCCTCGCCGTTGAGCCGGACCGTGCCCGCCTGCGGCGCGTCCAGTCCGAGTACGGCACGCAGCAGCGTGGACTTGCCCGAGCCGGACTCGCCCACCAGTCCCACCGTCTCCCCGGCGTGGACGGTCAGAGTCACCTCGTCCACGGCTCGAAATGCCGGGGCCGCCCGCGCCAACGAGCGCCGGCGGCCGCGGTACTCGCGCACCAGCCCCTGCACCTCGAGCAGCGGATCCTCGGGCGGCAAGCCGGCGGCGAGCGGTTTGGGCGCGGGCTCCGCCGCGGCGAGCAGCGCCCGGGCATAGGGATGATGCAGCGCCCGCAGCGCGCCGGACCTCGCGACTTCGACGACGGCTCCCGCCTGCATGACCGCGACCCGATCGGCGATCTGCGCGATCACCGCGAGGTCGTGACTCACCAGCACGAGTCCCATGCCGTGCCGCTGCACGAGATCCCGGAGCAGCATCAACACCTGCGCCTGGGTGCGCACGTCAAGCGCGGTCGTCGGCTCGTCCGCGATGAGCAGCGCCGGGCGGAGCACGATCGCCATGGCAAGGGCCACCCGCTGACGCTGGCCGCCCGACAGTTCATGCGGATAGCGATCGGGCGCGCCCGCGACACCGTCGAGGCCCACCGAGGTGAGCGCCTCGCGCGTGAGCGTGTTCGCCCGCGCGCGCGATGCCCGGCCGTGCAGGCGCACCGTTTCGGACACTTGGTCGCCGATCCGCATCAAGGGGTTCAGCGCCGTCATCGGTTCCTGAAACACCATGCCGACGTCCCGGCCGCGAACGCCCCGGTAGCCCGGTTCGCTCAACGCCGTGAGCACGGTATCCCGAAGCCGTATCGTGCCGGTCACCGCGGCGCCCGGCGGCAGCAACCCCAGGACCGCCAACGCGGTCAACGATTTGCCCGAGCCGGACGCTCCAACCAGCCCGAGGATCTCACCGCGTCGCACCTCGAGTGAGACGCTGCGCAGGAGGGACACGCCCCCGAGCGACACCCCGAGCGAGTCGATCGACAGCAGTGACGGCGGCATCGAGTCCGTGGGCGGCGGCATCGAGTCCGTCGGCGGCCGCATCAGCGCTCCCGCCGCGAACGCAGGCCGTCGCCGAGCAGATTCAAGCCCAGCACGAACAGCAGGATGGCGAAACCGGGGTAGAGCGCGAGCGACGGGGCGAGTACGGTCAGGGTCTGCGCCTCATTCAGCATGCGTCCCCAACTGACGCTGGGCGGCTGCGCTCCCAATCCCACATAGGACAGCCCGGCCTCGGCAATGATGCCGAGCGAGAACTGGATGGTGCCCTGCACGAGGAGGAGCGCCGTGAGATTGGGCAGCACGTGCTCCAGGGAGATGCCCATCGGCCCCTTCCCCGCAACGCGCGCCGCCAGCGTGAAGTCGCGGGTCCACACCCCGAGGGCGCCGCCGCGGACCACGCGCGCGAACACCGGGATGTTGAAGAGCCCGATGGCGATCACCGCGTTGACCGCACCCGGCCCGAACACCGTCGTCACGAGAATGGCGAGTATGAGCGCGGGGAAGGCGAAGAGAACGTCGTTGCCGCGCATGATGAATTCGTCGACGGCGCCGCGGCGTGCGGCGGCGGTCAAGCCCAGCGGCACGCCGACGAGGGCGCCGATCGCCACCGACGCGAGCGCCACGCCCACCGAATTGCGGGCCCCGGCCATGATCATGGACAGCACGTCGCGCCCCAGCTGGTCGGTGCCGAACCAATGATGCCAACCCGGCGCCTGCAGCTTGTCGATGACCTCGATCGCCGTCGGGTCGTAGGGAGTCCAGAACTGCGCCAGCACCGCCAGAGCGATGAACGCGGCGGTCAAGGACGCGCCGAGCAGGAAGCCGGCGCCGCGGCCGCGCGCCGTCACCGGCCCGACTCCGGCTGCAGGCGCGGATTGGCCAGCGCGTAGGCGAGATCGACGGCAAAGCTCACCAGCATCACCGCCGCCACCAGGATGACGACGACGCTTTGCACCACGATGAGATCGCGCTGGACGATGGCCTGAAACACCAGCCGTCCGAGGCCGGGCAGGAAGAAAACGTTCTCGATGATGATGCCGCCGGCCAGCAGGAAGGAGAACTGCATTCCCAGGATGGTCAGCACGGGGATGAGCGCATTCGGCAGCGCATGTCGCACCAGCACCCGCCAGGGGCCGGCCCCCTTGGCGCGCGCCGTGCGGATGTAGTCCTCGTGCAGGGTCGAGAGCAGCGAGCCGCGCAGCACGCGCGCCAGGATGGCCGCCTGCGGCAGGGCGAGTGCGATGGCCGGCAGCGTCAGCGCCCGCAGCGCCGGCCCCGCTCCCGCGCTCCAGCCGGGGAAGCCGCCGGCGGAGACCCAATGAAGATCCACGGCGAAGATCAGCACCAGGATGAGGCCCGCCCAGAAGTTCGGGACGGCGAGCCCCACCTGGGTGATGCCCGTCAACAGCGAGTCGCCCACGGTGCCGCGCCAGGCCGCCGCCAGCAAACCCACGGGGAAGGCCACCGCCGTGGACAGGATGAGCGCATAGAAGGCGAGCGGCAGCGAGACCTGCAGGCGTTCGAGGATCAGCGTTCCGACCGGCACCCGATAGGTGTAGCTCAGTCCGAAATCGCCATGGCTCAGGCCAGACAGCCACGCGAGGTAGCGTGCGACCGGCGTCATGTCCAGGCCCAGCTGATGGCGCAGCACCTGCATGGCCACGGGATCCGCCTGCAATCCCATCATGTAGCGCACCGGGTCGCCGGGAACCACCTGGACCACGACGAAGACGACGAGCGTGGCGACGAGGCAGGAGCCGAGCAACACCGCGAGGCGCCTTACCAGGAACAGTGCGCCGAAACGGCGCGCCGCCAGAAGCGTGAGCAGCGCCGCGCCCAGAACCACCCACCAGCCGACGCGCGCGAGGGGCAGCCCCTGCCCGGCGGCCCGTGCCGCGGGCGGCGCGTCCGTGTGCACGGTCGCGAGCTCGATCTCGGAAAGGACGTTGTCGAATCCCAGACCGTGCACCTGCGCGTTCCAAATCGCGAGTTTGGGGTATTGGAACAGGTAGCCGTTGACGGCATCGTCGGCGAGCTGTTCCTGCACGCGGCGCAGGAGGTCGCGGCGCTCCGCGGGATCGACGGTGTCGTCGAGCCGGGCGATCAGCGATTTGAACGCCGGGTTCGAGTAGCCGAAATAATAGTCATCGCGCGCATAGATGTCGTAGTCCATCGGCTCCGCGTGCACGACGATGCTCAAGTCGAAGTCATGGCGCGCGTAGACCTGGTCGAGCCACTGGGCCCATTCGAGATTCTCGATGTGCGTCCGGATGCCGACCGCGGCGAGCTGGGCGGCGATGATTTCGCCGCCGCGGCGCGCGTAACTCGGCGGCGGCAGCTTGAGGGTGAGCGTGAAGCCGTCGGGATGGCCCGACTCCGCGAGCAGCCGCCGGGCCAGGGCGGGGTCGTACGCCGACCGCCCCGTGAGATCGACATACGCGGGATTGCGCGGCGGAAAGTGGCTGCCGATGGGCGTACCGTAGCCGAACATGGCGCCATCGATCAGCGCCTTGCGGTCGAGCGCGTGGGCGATCGCGCGCCGCACCCGGAGGTCGTCGAGGGGTGCACGGCGATTGTTCAGGGCGAGGAGGGTTTCACCCTCGGTCGGTCCCACGAACACCCGGAATCGCGGGTCGGCCGCGAACTGCGCGAAGCTTTCGGGAGCCGGATAGTTGTCGAAGGCATCCACGTCGCCGGCCATCAGGGCGGCGTACGCCGCACCCGGGTCGGCGATGAATTTGAACGTGGCGGCATCGAGCGACGGCGGCCCGCCCCAATAGTCGTCGTTGCGCGTGAGGGTGAGCGAATCCCCGCGGCGCCAGGCGGAGAAACGGAAGGGTCCGGTGCCCACCGGCAGCGTGGCGTCATTCGCCGCCGACCGCGGCGACACCATCACCAGGGATCCCCAGGCGAGCGACTGCAGGAGGCCGCCGGAGCGGCGGTTCAACGAGAGCTTCACGGTGTCGTCGTCCACCCGCTCGACCTCGCGGATCGCCTGCAGGCGGGAGCGCTGGGGGTTCACCGAATCGGCCGCCCGCGCGCGATCGAGCGAGAATTTCGCCGCGGTCGCATCGAAGGCCAGGCCGTCGTGGAAATGCACCCCGTGGCGCAGGTGAAACACCACCTGGAGGCCGTCCGGCGCCACATCCCAGGACTCGGCGAGCAGCGGCAGCACCGACCCGTCCGGCGCGAAGCGCACCAGGCCTTCGTAGAGATTGCCGTACAAGGCTTCGGAGATGGCCGCGGCCGGATTTGCGGTGGGATCCAACATCGGCGGCTCGAGCTGCATGCCGATGATGACGCTGCCGGCGGCGTGCGCGAATGGCACGCCGGCGCACAGCGTCAGCCCCAGCATCAGCATCAGGATCGACCTCGGGAGCGACCGGACCGGCGCCGCCCGTCTCATGCCGCGGTCACGCAGCGCTGTCCCCCGCGTGCCTCGCCCGGGTGAGCGCCGCGCGCACGGCAGCCCGCTCCGACAATCCCGGCAACCGGAGCGCCGCGTACACCTCGGCGAGGCGCTCATTCACCCAGACGCCCTCGGGATCCGCCCCCCGGCGCAGCTCCAGCATCTGCTGCGCCGTCGTCATCCGGCCGCTGCGGATGGCCGAGTCGAGCTGCAGTTGCTCGAACAGGTCGCGCTGCGCGTGACTGCCGCCGGCCTCGACCAGGCGCGGCAGGGCCGCACCCAGGTGCCGCCAGGCGGCATCGAAATCGCCCCGCGCGTGCGCATACAAACCCTCGCACGCGGGCAGCGCGACGTCGTGCCAGACGTCGCGTGCGGGCGGCGGCGCGCGCTCCGCGCGCAGCCGGACTGCATTCAAGAGTTCCGCGGCCTCGGTGCGGCCGGCCCGTGCCAGACCGTAGAGATACTGCAGCGTGAGAAAGGGCAGCGTCGTGTCGTGCGCGCGGGCCGCGAGATGATTGCCGAGGTCGTGCCAGCGCCCTGCGACGTCGATGCCGGCCACCTCGAGCCGCGCCAGCAGGGAGACCGCCCCGATCTGATCCTGCGAGTAGTCCTTGGCGACGCCCCACACGTGACGATCGTAGATCTCGAGCGCCCGTGAGTTGCGCCCCTGGCTGAGGTAGAACAAGGCGAGATGCCACCAGAGGTGGGTGATCATGAAGGAATTCAGACTCTCCCAGGTGTCCTCCATCCCCTCGAGAAAGTCGGCGCCCTCGTCGATGCGTCCCTGCGTGAGCATCACGTGGGCGAGTGCATGCTGTGCCCAGGGTTCCTTGCGCTTGAGGTCGAGCGCGGTGCGCGCCGCCCGCTCGGCATCATCCAACAAGTGACACTGCTCGTAGGCGAACGCGGCCATGCCGTGCGCATAGCAGACTTCCGCGTTGGCACCCAGGACCTTGAGGGCCACCCGCAGCATCGCCGGCGAATTGCCGCGGTTGAACTCGAAATACTGGTGGGTCTTGACCACCACCAGGTCGCGGGGATATTCGTCGGAGATCTCATCGCAGAGCTTCAGGGCCAGGTCGAACTCGTCGGCCGCCCACGCGCCGAGCAGCGCCGCGTTCAGCTGCTCCCGGCGCGTCGCGCGGGGCGCGCTGCGCTCCGCCGCCGCCAGATATTTCGCAGCGCGCAGCGGGGCGTCGGGCGCCTCCAGGAACATCCAGAGGAAGCCCGCGTACACGTTCGCCAGGCAGCAGCCGGCCTCCGCCTCCGCGGCCGCCACGATGTGCTCGGCCCGCGTCTCGTAGGCGAGATAACCGCCGATGAAGTCATCGAGGGCGCGCAGCGTCGAGGCGTGCATGGCGGAGACGGGATTGCCCAGGAAGTCGTACTGCATTGGGCCATGATACCCGCGTCGGGCGCCCGATCCGAGCGTCGCGGCCGGTGGCCGCTCCGGGGATTCGTTGTCACAATTTTTTGTCACAATTTTTCGTCACCATAGGCTATGGTGGTTGTCGCGTGCGCGCTCGCGGAGGTCCAATCCCGCGCGCCATGCTCCCCTGACTCGACATAGGAACGATTTGACGTGCTATTTGCCGAACTGATTCCGGGCTTCGTGATTCGAACGCCCCCCCGCCCGGTCACCGCCAAGGAGATGGTGGATTTCGCCTCGCGGTACGACTCGCAGTGGTATCACGTGAATGGCGCGCGCGCGAACCAGGGACGCTGGAAGGGTCTGATCGCGAGCGGCTGGCTCACCAGTTCCATCGCCATGGAGTTGATGGTGAAGCATGTACTCACGGGATCCGAGGCGTTCGGGTCGTCGGGGGTCGAGTCGCTGAAATGGCTTCACCCTGTGCGTCCCGATGATGCCCTCGCGCTGCGCTTCGAGGTGATGCGCTCGAGCAAGTCCCCCTCCGGCCGCACGGGCATCCTGCTGTCGAAGTCCGAGCTGTGGAACCAGAACGAACGGCAGGTCTTCACGCTGCAGGGCACGACGCTGTTCGACATCTCGAAGTAGGCTTGGGCCGCCAGGATGGCGCCGGAGCCATACTCAGCTCTTGA
>Ga0182030_10005649_pt1 | contig 26485 bp, 27 predicted proteins | sample 812S3MmetaG_FD_121299 | JGI IMG/M metagenome (GOLD analysis project Ga0182030, IMG submission 121299) | Permafrost microbial communities from Stordalen Mire, Sweden - 812S3M metaG (Illumina Assembly) | ecosystem: Environmental > Terrestrial > Soil > Wetlands > Permafrost | place: Sweden...
AGCTGCCTGGTACCGAAAGGACAGGGACTGCATGGTTAGCTGCTGAGTGAGGTGCTAAGCTTTGTGGCTTGGGCCACAAGTTGCCCGTGCGCTTTCCTGGGGAAATCAACTGCCGCTCGGTACGATCCGGCCTGGCTTATAGATATCGCCGATATATTTCTTCACGATAACCTCTCGCGAGTACCCATGCTAATCAGCAGGATATACACTAAGTATATCTTTCATTCCCGCGAGATGAAGTTCTAAATCTATCGGCTTGACGAACTGGCAAGTCAATACCAAGTTGCAAATGCCAGATGTTATTCTTTTGTGAGACGCGGCACAGCTATCAACGGGGAGTGTGCCTCGAATAGGCAGGTTGCGGGATATACCGCTCTCACCAAGAATCAGGTCAGAAAAGTTGGTTTTTTGAAAGAAAAAACTCCGGTGAGCCACCAATAACGTTCTGGGATGTCTTGTAATCAGAGCTGGTGTTTTCTCTCCCAATGATACATTCCTATTCTAGCAGCCAAACCAACTTCCTTTTCGAGCTTTATCGATTTACCGTAGAAGTTACGATGATCAGTCCGTGGGAGGTATACTTAGAAAACCTCAAACATATAAAGTCCATACTCATACCCGTTTGACTTCTCTCTGTGCCAAGCCTATTTGTGTACAATCACCAACACACACTCCACCGCCCCCTATCTTTGAAACTAATCATTTCACTTTATAACTTTGCCCACTTAAAGTTGTTCAAGATGAAGTTCCTCACCTCAGCCGCGAGCATCCTTCTAGTGGTCAACGCTGCCTTGGCATCACCACTCTCTCGCCTTGCGGAAGCGCTCGGGAAGCCCATCCGCCATACAGGCTACAATCGCAATCTGACCAGTGAGAGATATGCCGATGAGGCCTCTTCAAATTGGGCAGGTGCCGTTATTGTCACCACAGGCGTCACCGAAGTTACAGGCACCTTCACGATACCTCAGCCAAAAGTTCCGTCTGGGGGAAGCTCTTCTACAGAGTATTGCGGAGCAGGCTGGGTTGGAATCGATGGTGACACTTGCCAAAGTGGATTAATCCAGACTGGTGTCTTCTGGTGTGTTCAAGATGGGGAATATAGTAAGGACAACCTAACTTTTGTTCTCTAACCTTCAGATGTGCAATACCTTCCCGCACTTGTAGTTCACTTACACAATTGGTTTCAAAAACAGAGATTTCTAGTTCCATGTCATTCCCAAACCCTTGATAATCAGGAAAAGACTAACCTTCTAATCTTCTAGCTTACGAGGCTTGGTATGAATATCTTGATGCGGCGTCTATTGCATACTCTGGAATTTCTGTAACTTCCGGAGACCAGATCGTAGTCACCGTCACCAAGACTGGGACCAACAGCGGAACAACAACATTGGAGGTTGTCGGTGGGACAACAGTCTCCCACACCTTTACCAATGATGAGGACGGAACTCTGTGCGGAGAGAATGCTGAGTGGATTGTCGAGGATTTTGAGGAGGGTAGCTCATTAGTTCCATTTGCCAACTTCGGGACCGTTGAATTCACCAGCGCTTCCGCTGTTGCGGGTGGAAGTACAGTCACTCCAGGTGGTGATTCAGCAACGAATATCTACCTTGAGCAGAATGGCGAAACTCTTACTTCGACAACAATCTCGGGAAACACGGTCACTATCACGTACGAGTAGATTTGTGTGCCTGAACTCGAGAAAGCTGGCTTAGGAGTAGTTTAAATACTGATCGCGGACAGGGGCTGGGAGAGTATCAATTTTGTATGTGCCCTTTTATGAGAGATGGTGGAAACCCTGGTGCCAAATAAGCAGGATCAATTGTATGAAGTTGACGAAGTGAATTCGTTTATAATTTAGCAAATTTCGAATTATTTTTCACATGATATCACTTTGCTTTCTCCAACTTTCTGCAGTTTTCAGATAGAGAAGTGCAAATTAGCAGGCTTCATCGCTTTCATTTTGAAGATTAGGCCTCCCAAATATCGTTCCTTCGGACGTGTATTGTAAATACCATGTACACCGAAACTCTATCTAGTCCAATAAGTCTTCGAAGCCGGGGCTAGATCCAGGGCAAAAGTAGCAGCATTTCATCCCATCAGACTGATCTAAGTGAGTCTAGATGAAACGGGAAACATCACCCAAAGTTCGCAAGAGTCCCGGGGAAATCCAGTCGAAGCTCAAATTACAATGGTGAAGGTGTTGAAGATTTTGAAGATATCTGTACTGAAGTAATTTATGCAGTATTTTCAAGGTAAGGTAGAGGGAAAGGGAAGAAGCAGCTAGTAGTTAGGACGAGTCCGCACGCTATGAGGGGGATGGCTCCATTATCAGAACTGTAGAGCGATATTGGAGTCGGAGAGGTTCAATAGAAAGTTGAAAGATAATGTGAGAGGTTAAGGTTCATTATTAAGCAGGCAGATGGTAATATAGACTTTGCGAAGGTGTGCACAAGAAAGTATATTAGGAAGTGAAATGAGATTGAATAGTAAAGAGTCAAAATTCTGCAATTCTTTAAATTAGAAAGGACACGTTGTGGTTTGCCAGGGCAGTTCCCCTTAGAGCTGTCTTGAATCTGAATGAATATTCGTTTAGGGCCAAGATATACCGGGGTAAGATATGTATTGAACCAAAAAAAAAAAAAGCACGTGAGCTTGGGCCATTTTCACCATTATCTCCAAAGTGGAAGATTTATAGTGAGCATTACATTGTGCTCGCCACATTAAATCTTACTTTGTAGTAGGAAAGTACTCTAATATGTTCCTTTCAATACATCTTCAGTCTCGTTAGCTCACGTGATATATCGCTTTCTGTCAGGTCTTGACTTCAAGCTTAGAGTTATCTCACGATCTTTATGGCTTACTTTTTGAGCAGATAATGCTCTGTTTTTATCTGGTTTAGAATCCTGTGTTGTAATGATACCTAGCTGAAAAAAAAAAACACATTCAGCAGCTAATACGTATTAAGCCTCATTAGTACTAGTAATCTCGCTTTCGAATCATCGACCAATGGTGAAAGGAGCCTTACGTTAGTGCTCTTAAGTCCCCCTAAAGATCGCTTTAAGGCTGTCACAAGCTGACAGCCTTCACATCACAATAGCATGCTCCACCTCGAATCTTAGTGACATACAGTAGAACCATCCTGCAATTTTCCTGTAGATCTACTTACGACCACCTCACTGGACGCTTCGTAAAGCCAAAGCATGGCTGAAACAGATCCAGTAGTGGTCCAGAAGAAGAGGGCTAGCAATAAGAAAAGCAGAAGTAATTGCATTACATGCAGGTTCCGGCCTACGTCCATTACATTCTTGTGAGCGATGCTGATCAATTACAGGCTTCGTCGGGTCAAATGCGATGGTTAGTGTTTTCATGCTCTCCCAGCCCCTGGTGTGAAGACCTGTTCATTTTAGTATACTCCGTGCTAGCAAAAGTAGTTGACTCCCTCATTGGAGTTTACACGAAAGACGCTGGTCAGTGCAAACCCTGAGCAACCAATTGTTCAATAGTGTTTTCGTGGGGGTGCCATACTGATATGCTGGATCCAGCATCCAAGTAAGCTTAGAGATCAACTACTTATGACCCGCACGGAGTACTACTTAAGATATGCTTTGCTGCCGGGAAGTGCCACTTCTTTTTTGACATATCTTCTTCAGAGGGGAAACCAAAATGTCTCAGATGCATAAAGTTCGGCGCTGTATGTGACGGATATCGGCCCGACAAGAAGATCAAGCACTGTGACGCATCCTCTCGACCGCTCCTACCTTATCAAAACTATGTTACGACATTACGCCCTTCTGGAGTCTGGTTCGCCACCGAGACGGAATCTCTTTATTTCAGTGCTTTTCGAGCGGATCTGGTTCCGGAGCTTGCAGGTGTCTTTAGCGGCTCAACCATTTGGGAGCGGATAATATTGCAAGCTTGTCATCAGGAGTCGTTCGTGAGGGAGACGGCTGTGGCTTTGATGGTATGTATATTCTAGAGTCCATCCCTCGAATGAGATGTGCCCTTTACATTCCATTTTGTAGGTAGTGATACAAATACTGAGTCCGAATTTATCAGGCTCTCAAAAAATCACTCTCAGGATGCGCCCCTGAATCTTCATACCTTAGTCATTACAAGTTCGCATTGTCCCATTACGGTAAAGCCATCCGCAGTATGAGACTTTCACTGTCGAAGGAGAAGTATCCTCTGAGAAATGCCCTCATCGGCGCAATTCTCATCTTTTGTTTTGAGGGATTCCAGGGCAATCACAACGCTGCCACACCTCATATACGCGGCGGTTATAAGCTACTTAAAGGCCAGCTTGCGACGAATTCCTCAACTTCTCGTCCTTCGGTTCCCGTCGAAGAAGACCTCATTCACGCTTTCTGCCGGCTAGATCTACAAAGCATGTTGGTTGTCGATTCACAACAGGTCTTGCTTGGCCGCCGACCATTCATCACAATGGATTGGGGCAAAAGCATCGAGAAAATGCCCTCACAGTTCTTGAATTTGGCGGAAGCGCACCAATACTGGGGAATAGTGATGTGGCGTTGCTCGTACTTTCTCCACTCCGCAAGCGCTTTGGTTGATACACCTATCCTCGACGGCAGCCAGGATAATCTGAGTATCAACATCCGCTCCGTAGCGCACCAATCTTTTCCTAACGGCCCGATACCTTCTGAGATTCTCCTTCAACAACGCAAGTACCTAGAAGAGAATGCGTGCTGGCAAGCAGCCTTTCGTCACCTGCTCCTCACCGGGCGCAAGTCAGATCGACATGCAGCTGCATTGCTGCAATTTCATGCCGTGGGACAAAGATTGGTTCTCGAAGCTGCAAGTGTAGCAGCCGTCGACGAATGCGCATTCGATACCTACCTCCCAGAATTTCGCAAAATGCTTTCGCTAGCAAAAACATTCTTCGCGAAGAGCCCGTCAGAACAGGGTCGCGAAATATGCAGTCTCGATATTGGCGTCATTCCTGGGCTCTATGCTATTGTCAGGTTGTGTCGAAATGGTTCTGTGAGGCGGGAGGCACTTGGTCTTCTACGGGATTTTCCGAGGAGAGAGGGTGTGTGGGATAGTTTGTTGGTGGCGGGGATTGGGCAGTGGATCATGGAGGTTGAAGAGGAGGGCTTGGAAGGCGGATTTGTTCCAGAACGTGCGAGAGCAGGGCTTGCAAAGGTTGAGGTGGATATTTTGAATAGGTCAGCAACGTTGGAATATTCTAAGAGGGCTATTGATAGGGGCGTGGTATCCTTGCAAAAGACTATCCCTTCAAATGCCTATATCGCACCAAGGATAAATTAATATTAGCTCACGTATCATGGTCTGCGCCGTCCTCGACGAGTGGCTGTGCATTGGATGACTTCATAGGGAAGCTTTCATTATCATAACTTCCATTTTAATTCAAGATCACCGTATCGTTGTGGATGAGTTTGACCGCGTAAACTCGCTCTCTTGGCACTCTCAAAATATCTTCTCGAAAGGCCGTGGATCCATCATCTTTGATTATAAGCCAGTTCGTCGAACCCCGTATGGGGAATTGGATCTTTACCTGCATCCGCGCAAAGTCCCGGCGGCACCACTGTCAAAGTAAACCCCACACTCTCTCAAAGTCGCATCCGAGGTGACTCGACCTCCACAGCTCTAAATCCCCAGTGAGTTCCCCATTTCCGGAATAATAGCTACTTTGTGGACACTCTTTTGTGCATTCGTAGACTCAAATAATCTTTGTGTCCTAATTCGTATCTAGAACTCGGCAAAATAACAGCCTTTTCTTTGCTATCCTCCACATTCAATGAGCATCCTCCTTTTCAAATATTCCTAACCCCCCTTGTTGCCCTCAATATTCTTCAAGCTCACAAAATTCGTTTTCTCAGAACAGATCGTAGTTTGAGACCGAATCATATATCTACAATCATCAAGCCAGTTCTTACACGTACCCTATTCTCCCCCAAAAAGAAAAAAATATGTCAGCTCTTCATTCTCAATACAGATCAAATATAATGTAAACTTGACAAATGAAAGCAATATGACTTACACTAGAGCAAAGCGTCGAGTATCCGACTCCGAGACGTTGATCTTCTGCGGTTCGGTCATAATAGCATGCATTTTCGATATGCGAGCAGTTCTATCGCCAATAAAAAAACAATGTCAGCTCTGCTGAAGTTCACCAATCTCTGAAATTTAAACATGAAGATAAAGTAAACTAAGAACAAGAAAACATCATGAAGTGAGATACGTACCCCGGGATAATAAATCAATTCATTAGTATCCATAAATATCTCACGCCCATTATCCGGTGGTGGGCTGTCGATCTCTTTAATACCGGGTCCTCCTGCGGCATCAGAACTCGAAACAAGGGCTTGGAAATAAGAAGCAAAAACCAACGAAAAGAACACTGTAAAATAATATGAAAGCATTCTGATTCTCACTTGATTTTCTATCTCACAAAACATGTATCCAATACTCGGGACGAGGGAGGGATATTACTTCCTATATGCAGTTCGCACTTGCCAACCACCCATCCTCACCCCACCAATCCATATTTTCATAGGAAGAAAAGATCAACAAGCTCCACATATTCCATTCCGAAATCGAAATTACTATTGATGGGATTTGTGTCCGCTCCACATTTCGAGTGGCTGACGACTAGGCTGAGCTAAATACTTTAATCTGCGCCGCTTCCTTCAGTTGCTAAAGCTCGTGGAGTACTAATGCGCTATATTTAGAACATTCTCTCCGGGAAACACCTATCGGACGGATTTTGGAAGATCTTGTATTTGAAGTTGTTAATTAGCAACGATGTGGAGCATTTGTAGATCGACTAGATCTGATTGTGCAAAACGACTTGAAATAATTTAAATTTAGACCACGTGCGAGAACGAACCATAGAAATAATTTTTATTATTTTTATTAATATGGGAATGGGTGATTTGAGGATGAGGTTTTTGATGAGGAAAAAATGAACGTGTCGATTGAGGAAAATGTTTCCCTAGAACAGGGTGAATAACCTCACGTGTCCCTACTCCTAGTACTAAGCTTTGCAACTCGCGTGGATCATCTCTTCTTAAATTCGCGCTCATTTTCTCCCTCGAGGAACATCCAAATCGATCATCTAGATATCTGGTCGATGGGACATATCATCTTTAGGCCAGCGATAGATCCGAGTCAGCCATTGACCTAGAAAGTTAGAGTTAGCTGGGTTCCCTGCGCATTCTCATCAATTATCGAGACATTCATGCCACACTGAGCGTGGCCGAAGGAATGCACTCAATGCTGGTAACAACCTTAGGTCTCCCTCAGACGAGAAGTTCGTTCACTTTAATCTCCTTCTCATGTGGTCCAAACCATATTTCCATCAATAAACTGCCAAACGCACTCAAACGACACCCGAGAACCAGACTGTAAACCATATCCACTGAATAGCCCAGCTACCACTCATTGTACTTAGCGAACTTAGCAATAAGATTCAAAACCAGCGTGTCAAAAAACACAGGATTCTTTGGCTCGCTACCACGCTGATAAAAGAACTGTCCGTAGGGAAAGAGTTAATACAGGAGATCAAATATCCTCGGGAACGGAATCATTGTCTGTTGCAATCTAACATCATGATGCATATGATAAATATGAACATCAAGGTCCAGCCTGTGAACATGTGTCAGAGGAGTAGGTAACGCAATCCATTTTGGGAAGATCAGATATTGTTCAAGTATGAAATCGAGGACATATAAGGTACTTTTGCTTGAGTTGATTGCTTCGCGGTTCATGAGCGCCCGGAGCTCGGATCTGGTTTGATAGCAACGTCCGAGTAAGCCCAAGAGTGGGTATAGTGGTAGTAGATGGGTGCCTAAGGGGCTCGTAAATGATGCTAGTGCATTATTTATCGCTTTCACAAAGCCCTCTCTTATACCTGTCGATCTTGGGTGTTTTTGAGGGTAGGTTCTTTATTCCGTTGCGGAGAGTGTAGATGTAGATTTGATCCCGGATCTCTCTGGGCAGAAAGAGAAGCGCAGGCTTAAAGGAATTCGTCATTGAGACGGGAGGTCTGGAAATGTTATCATGTGCAGATGAAGATCCAAAGGTTGCAGGACGATGCAGCTTTCACTAACTGCGGGGTAGCTGCGCTGCAGGGAGAGCGAAGTGTTGTGACGTGATATAGAGGAGTTCCTACATTGGACCCAGCATGGCTGGAACACAGAAGGAACGTTGAGCTTGATGGAGAAGAGATTGAGGTGAATCCCGGACGTACTGAAATTCAGCAAACCTAGGCTTCAAAAGTGTTTGGAACCGGCGATGTTACCGCAATAGTCGACATCAGGGTGGTATTCTAGGCGGGAAGTCATGAAATGACTATGCTGAAGCATTGGGTAATGAAAGCCACACAGTATTGTGCTTGAGTTGCACGATTTCGTTCAAGGGACAGGGCATTTTTAGAAGCATTAAGTTCTGCCTTCCCTACTGGGTTATAAGTATTGTATTTTATATAAATAGTGTAGGAATTTAAAATGCCCTGAGTGTGAAGTTTGCGTTGGAGGCTAGGCTGTGTTGAGTGGTGTGACTGAGCGTGCTTGATATCAGGTGGCTAGGGAACCTTGAATCGTGCCAGAGATCGAGAGGATTGAACAGGATATTGATGATACCAAGCGTGCGGGACTCCCATTAACCCTACTAGGGGAATGATAAGGGATTGTTTTGGAAGGATGGAATGGTCGGAAAGGAGCGTAAACAACCTCGAAGCGACTTGAATGCTATGACTTCCGAAATACATTTCCTAGATATGGTATATAGTAAGGACGCCTGATTCCCGTATTTCCCCTGGTACATATCGGACATAAACTTTCCGTACTCCATATTTTGATAAATGAAACCGTCAACCCATCTTAACATCAGGAAAACTTCCAAGGTAGCCATTCCCTTCCTCCTTTCCATCCATCACAATTGGAGGAGGAGGAGGAGCACTTGGAGATATCTCACTCTGCTCTTCCCTCTTCTTTCGTCCCAACCTTTCGCACCATTCTTCCGCACTGACTATCGTACCATCTAAAACCCCTGACACCTGAGCCATCATATCGAGCCCTTCCTTCGCGAGGACCATCACACGATTAGCACCATCAGTGACCTCCTTGTCCCCTCCTTCCTCTATCCTTCCACTTTTCACGGATGCTAGCCGAAAACGTTGCGGTAGTGAAGTAAGATGTTTTCTCACTAGCACTCTCGCATTTTCAGGAAGAGCACCACCTGCATATTTTGACACAATATCCACCACCTCTTTCAATGTCTTCAAGACGTCATTTTTCAGTTCTGCGATTTTCGCATTCAGAGCCGTTCTCTCAGCGTCACTTCTTACCACTAATTGTCCCGAAGTTCCCTTTTCGTTTGGGTACTTCCAGCCTCCATCTGTGATTGCCGTTGAAGTTGATGGTTCTGAGCCTTGTTCGTATTGTTCCAATACTGACTTTAGCGCCAGGATGACCTTTCCAATATGCTCATTTGCCCAGCGTAACCATCCCAAACAGTATTTCAAACTCCGCAGACTTTCTTCACTCATAGCAACGCTAAGTCCAGATGTTGATAACACAAGCCGTGATTGCCATGAGCCAGTGGGGGAAGTAGCTTCGTCTGTCCGAGTAGGTACCAAAGCTTGTTGTTGCGCGGCTTCGTATGAAGGACTCCTATAGTCATCATAAGCCGGTAAACTGTCGACAGTCGAGGCCTGACTTAATCTCCGCTGCCGATGTTGTAATTCTTGTCTATTGACAGGGTATGGATCGTGAGATATGTTTCGGTCCATTTCTTCATCTCGGTCATCGGCGCCAATCCTTCGCCGTTTGTTAGACCCCTCACTAACTTCGACATCAGACGGCTTGTGGTGACTTGGTCGTCTTCCTCCCAGAAACCATCGCACCCCACCTTCGACACCCGTTATCCGGCCGACTGATCCTACAGTGTTGACGACGGGTGCGAATCTCCTCTCAACATACTCCGCACTGGATTTGAAGCGGGGGCTATAGTTCTTGGATGCCGAGTATGCTGAAAGCGAACCACCAATTGCAGTCCCGATCACCGGGTGTGAAGTTGTAAGAAGGGAAAGGAGCGGTTCTTGACTACCGCTGGCTTGTGGTGAGGATGTCGGCAGAGGGCCGTGTCTTTGAGGAGGTGATTGCACGAAGTCTAAAACACTGAATCAGTAGACTTCTTTGGAGTGAGTGACATGTGAAAACATACCGGCCCTCAAATCCCCAAGAGCTTGAGCAGCAATTCGCACATCTGGATCGTCTATTGAAAGCACACTTCCACCTCGTCGATTCCTGTCTGACGTATCTATATCAAGTGCACTGGGGGGGTCCATGCCGGGAGATGATTTATTCTTTGGCGAAAGTTGAGAAGGCCCAGGCTGGTAATACGCCGTCAACGGGTTTGAAGACGGCCAGACAAACTGTGGTTCTGCTACCGGCTCTGGTCTATATCGCGATTCTGCTGGAGCAGCAGGTAACGGTGGTAATGTTCGTTCATGGTGTAGTGGAGGAAAATCTGCAGTGGGCGCAGAAGGAAAATTGAGGGTTTGTGGATCGTGAGATTGTGTGTAAGATGGTGGATGCTCTGGTAGCATGTGATCCTGCTCCATGGTGCTTTCAAATGCCGACGACGGCTGCAATGCGCTCGAAATTATTGTTAAATTCTACAATCCCAGAGGGGGTCATCGGCCTAATACTATCTGAAGATAGGACAAGATATGGGGGTGGACCTGGGTGCCAAAGGATTTTCAGTGAAGTGTTCGGCGGTCAGCATTGGCTTGTGAACATGCGCCTCGAACTCGATGCTTGAACAAAGTCACTTTTTGTAAATCCGCGGAGGAAAAATGGCACATAAGATCAAATATAGCAATACAAAGTATCTTTAGAAGTAACCAATTTCGCCGGAAAAAGCGGTGGTGTTGTGGTTTTATCACATGGCGCAAATTCATAGGAGAAGTTCAGATTCAGGAGGGGACGGCCGGGGACGATGATGGAAAGCTCCATTTCTGATCAAAAATTGATCACATGCCATGTCCATCGGCAGAGTACAGCCAGGCACGTGAGAAGGCTAAGTTCTCACTCTTCAATTGAGGCTGAAGAGAAGAGAATTGGAGATACTTGGAGAGGTGATCATTGAAGAGGGTCGAGTATCTTGGGTAGTCCTATGCATCAATGACAGGTGATGAGGAAGAGCAGGCAGGAAGGAGATCGTTGCACCGGCGGGACAGTTTTCGTCCCACCAAGCTCAGTCTCTTCCCTTCTAAATTCTCACAGAAGGGTCAGTCCTCGGTGTACATATAGGGCAAGAGATCGAAGCTCTCTGCAAGATTGTTTGGTCCCTCTGACGCCGCCCAAGCAACCTATTGCTATTGAAAACAATGCTCGGCCAGCTCTTATGGTACCTTCGGTATTGGTCTCCGCGCCACGAAATCGCTAACTGCATCAATGGGAAGGCAAAGTAGGCAACTGACAGAATGCCAGGCCGGTCGTGCTTTAAATGTTGAGCTGCACTGTCTAGAGGGCGCGTTGAGAAGAAAAGAGAATTTGGAGGAGACGAGATTTTTCTGATATTCTCGGGCTTAGAAGCTAGTCTCCTATAGGACTAGCACAAAGCTTAGGCCAAGCGAGACAAGGCCACCGCATTTGAAGCTTTATGAAATAAAACGGCTACGTGGGGTTAAGGAGACGACCTTTCTTGAGCGCCTTGAACTGACAACTCTACGAATGTCACAGCGCACCTGAATTAATACCTCTGGCCGCTTTGGCTTAATATCCCCCTCGACAATACATCTCCTCCTGATAAGATGGCATCTGCAGTCTTCTTTCTCGACCTGAAGGGCAAGGTGTGTTCTCCTACAACTGGCGCTTGGGTTATCGCTGACTTGGATTGTAGCCCCTCCTGTCGCGAAATTATAGAGGAGACATTCCTATGTCAGCAGTTGAGAAATTCCCCATACTGTTGAGCGAAGCCGAGGAAGAGAGTTCTGCGGTACCACCATGTTTTTCAGACGAGGGAATCAACGTATGCAATCTGCCAGCCAGCATGTTCTATATGGAGAAAACCTCTGACATTGATTCAGTATCTCTACATTCGACATAACAACCTCTACCTCTTGGCCTTGACGAAACGAAACACAAATGCAGCCGAGATTCTCCTTTTCCTCCACAAGATAGTCGAAGTCTTCACCGAATATTTCAAAGAGCTCGAAGAAGAATCGATACGAGACAATTTTGTCATTATTTATGAACTTCTTGACGAAATGATGGACTTCGGATACCCACAAACTACAGAATCCAAGATCTTACAAGAATACATCACACAAGAGTCGCACAAGCTGGAAATCCAAGCAAGGCCGCCAATTGCCGTCACAAACGCTGTCTCGTGGCGATCAGAAGGAATACGGTACCGCAAGAACGAAGTCTTCCTCGATGTGGTCGAATCTCTAAATCTGCTTGTCTCCTCCAATGGCAATGTTCTACGCTCCGAAATCTTGGGCGCTATAAAAATGAAATGTTATCTCTCAGGTATGCCGGAGTTACGGTTAGGGCTGAACGATAAAGTAATGTTTGAGACGACTGGGCGAGCAACTCGGGGGAAGGCCATTGAAATGGAAGACGTGAAATTCCACCAGTGTGTACGATTATCTCGATTCGAGAATGACCGCACCATCTCCTTCATCCCACCGGATGGAGAATTCGAGCTTATGTCTTACCGCCTCAATACACAAGTGAAACCGTTGATTTGGGTCGAGTGTATTGTTGAATCGCATTCCGGAAGCAGAATTGAATATATGCTGAAAGCCAAGGCGCAGTTCAAACGCCGTAGCACCGCAAACAATGTGGAAATATCCGTTCCCGTGCCAGAAGATGCCGACTCGCCTCGATTCCGGACAAACATCGGAAGTGTGCATTACGCACCTGAGAAGAGCGCAATTGTATGGAAGATCAAGCAGTTTGGCGGTGGCAAGGAATTCCTCATGCGAGCGGAACTAGGCCTCCCGAGTGTCAAGGGCGATGATGAACATGGAGGTGGTATGACCGGTGGGTTTGGCGGCAGTATGGGAGGTGTTGGTGGAAAGGGTGCGAAGAGACCGATCAGTGTGAAATTTGAAATTCCATACTTCACGACCAGCGGTATCCAAGTACGGTATCTGAAGATCATTGAGCCGAAGGTATACTGCTTTAACCCAGAACTAGAGGATTGATGCTAATGCCGTGGACAGTTGCAGTATCCATCCCTCCCCTGGGTGCGCTATATTACACAATCAGGGGATATCGCCGTTCGACTCCCAGATGTCAGCTGAGCGTTGGCAAGACGGGCATCAAGGGAAACCTAAGTCACATATAAGATTGAGGTGGAGGAAGCATAGGGCGAGGCCGAGACGGGACTGAAAATGTACTAAATTTCATGCCTACTTAGGATCCATCAACCGGGGGTTAAGACGATGCATTTCAGGCGCAAGCGTACAGGAGTCACAGAATATGCTCAGATAGCCGAAAGTAACACACATTAAATTTGACCTGTGAGTGATCTGATACAAGTTCGTTCATTAATGTAAGACCAGTGAAATTATTAGGTCTTTCCCTCTTTCCTTGACTCCTCGGTATTGAGGGAATAAAGCAAGCTCTTCAACCTACAACACCTCTCCTCAACAGATCTGAACAAGTTTGATTGTCTGGGATATTTCCATAACGAGCCAGTCCTTCCCACCTCCCCCTTTCTCCCCTTTCCTGCCCAAAAATGGAACATGTTTCGTTAGGTTCCTTAGGCGTTGACGGAGTGAAAAACAATGGTCTCCCTTTCTTCACCATATTGTGCGTTCATTGATATATATATCCTCAGTATCCCAACAGCTCTTCACATCGAATCAGCTTACACAAATGTAATTGTCTAGAAAATTTACAGACAATGAACGATACCCTGCTCCGCCCCGCCCCGCCTCGCCTCTCGACGTTATCCAGGACTCGCCACACTGTATTCTGCTCAGGCTCCCTCCTCTTCCAAGTGGAACCCAGTACTTGCCACTGTCCTGCACAATTTCCCGGTGTCTTAATTTTATTTGAGGATCATTTATTGATTCAATCCTTTTCGTGTTGTGTATAGCAGGGATCGCACTGAATATTCGAAATTTCAAAGTCAGCCAAGTCGAAGCCGACGTCGGATTTAAGGCCCTTTTTCCATTACTTCGCCTTGGCTGACCTTGCTCCGAATCTAGTCAAGATTTGGGGCTTCGCCTTAAGAGTGCCCCCCTTTTACCAGGCTAAAATCCGTGATGATCCTCAAGACACTCCTATTAATAAAGTTTCAAATTTACCGATTGATTGTGATAGAATGCATTTGACTTTTAAACCCACCTGTCGGCTCGGGAGGAATCGAGGGAACGGGATGGACGAGATGAGTTAACGAAACTGGCATGGACTTCTGTGGGACTGGACCAGAGAAGAGGACCACCAGAGGAGAGTCAGTAAATCTACAAGAGTCTGAAATGATCTCATTTAATCTCAACAGATATGGTACAAGATCGCCTTTACAAAACAACCGAGAAGCGATTCGTCATACACGACCCAGCCTACAGCTCTTCCATCTCTTCCAACTTTTATTCTAACCTTTCCTCTGTTTCTTATCTCAAAGGCATTCCAACCTCATCAGGTACCATCACCTTTCCCCAACCTCCTCCGCCACAACCCCTCTTCTCTCCTCCCTCTTCATCACCCAAAGCCTAGCTCGAACTGTGGCTTCTCGATACTACCAAGCCATCGAAGCTCCCCCTGAAGTGCTATCACTGGGAGGTGAATTCCACGTAAACCTCCCTCCCCGAAACCTAACCACTCTCAAGTTCAGCAAGCTAACCACAAACCCCAGCAGATGTTAAAAAGAGCAAAGGGAGACGCCCCGGAAACGTGGTCGGCGTGGGGATACGTGGCTCTGGAGTCACCACCTTCCTGAGCGTTTTAGTGACTCGGTAGTATGGGATTGTAGGGATGACCTTGAGGCATTCAGTCTTGACCTGTGCGACAGTTTGGGGAGATAGACTAGGAGATGAGCTGAGAAGAAGCGTACCTGGTTTTGGTTTCGATCTTGATATAGAGGACTCTGAACTACACAAGCAATCAAACGCACAAGAAAGTTTCCCATTCAAACAAGCCCAGTAAAGTGGGCGGTATTACCGCATTTACATATTGACGCTATATTTAGAACAAGTCTTGCTCCCCACATTAGCGAAACCCCCCTTTCCTCCCTCCTTTAGGTTCCCCACTTCGAAGCCTGGCACCCGCATACCTCGCACCATTCCAACAGCAAAACCCTCGCGCACACGTTCAATCTATTCTAAGAATTATTGCCAATAACCCATCCATTTCTTAATAGGACCTTCTTCGTCCCAGCCACGGGACGGCTGAGCTCCTGCTGTGAGCAGGGGTCCGCATCCTCTGTCTTCCTCGCTCACATCTCGCCTCTCCGGTCCCAATCAAAGATTTGGGGATCTCGAATCCCAAAATAATATGTGGATTTTGGCGTTATTTGTGTGCTCGTGTTTCCTGGGTGAGATTTTTTTGAATTGTGGGATTTATTGTTATTTGTGTGCTCGTGTTTCCTGGGTGAGATTTTTTTGAATTGTGGGATTTATTGTTATTTGTGTGCTCGTGTTTCCTGCGTGAGATTTTTTGAATTGTGTGATTTAGCGTTATTTGTGTGCTCGTGCTACCCGTGAGGTATTTGGAGGGGGGACGGCATAGGAATGAATGGAACGGCGGGTGTGGTTGTGCTGAGTTGTTGATGGGAGTGAGATGGGGACAGTGGATGTTTTCTTGGGAGAGGTGTTTAGGAAGATAGATGGAATAGATGCGTATAAAGGGTTTCTGAAGCATGGAAATTTTCTCCTCCCGCTCTGTTCCTCTTTTGACATCAACTAGTTTCTAATCATCTTTCAACTCTCTACTCCATTTCCCTTTATTCCATTGTTCATTTCCTGCCTGTCTCACTCTCACCTATCTCAAATCCATGACCATGCATCACCTTTCCACCCACCTCCCTCTCCTTCTCCTTCTCTCCCCACCTCAACCCTAGCAAACCAACAACCCATTTAATTCATAGGATCTGCACCCCCCAAAATATCACCACCACCAATCGATGGTATATACTACCTATGGCGCAAGCCACTCCTCCTAAAACATGGATTCAGCACCCAACCCTCCACCCCAACTAACATCCCAGCCCAGCAGGAAATGATCAAAAAACAAGGTCAGAAAACCAATAGGAAAGCCGCGCAATCATCACCGAAATCCACAACAAAGCCAAGCCCACCTATCCCCAAGGATGGTGAATCATGTGTTTGTTGGGTCTATTCTTAAAGTTGGGAAGAATGGCATCTTAGTGACCTAGTCATACCTGTGCCATATTTCTGGACAAGGTTTAGTATGCTGAAGACATGAAAAAATAAATAAGGATTCTGAACCTCTTTGTAGATGTAAATTCCGTTGTTATCTACCAGCCCGTGCTTCTTGCTGAATTTGTCGGCTTTGGGACCGCGATCGTAAGAGGGAATGGGATAGTGTAGTGTGGTGTGGATTCGTGGTTAGTGAGTGCGAAGTGGTGGGAGTGAAGAGGTATGAAGAGTTTCAAAAAGGGATTGAGGCGGGGAGATTAAAGAGTTTGCACAGGAGAAAAAAAGCAGAATGAAAAAAAAAATGTGTTGAAATAGGGTATTATCATTCTCAAATTATATTATCTGCCAAATCCCATTCCCAATACATAAACTCCACCAATGCAATGCGATGCACGCTAAATGCCAATCATGAAACATGAAATCAGAAAATATGCCCCATCATTACCCACATGTCATTAATTCATCAATTAATCTCAATCAAGCCCGGCCCAAACACCGTAACCTTGGCCACCTCATCCGCGCTCGTGAACGGACCGGTCGTATTCGTCACCGCCGCAATCGTCAACCCGTTCCCAAACGTCGTCCCATTGAACGGGAAATTGGCCGTGAAACTCACAACGCCATTTTCGTTCTTCGCTCCGATCAAGGCTGTGTTGACGGGGACGTTTTGTTGGTTGATATACGTGAGGGATAGGCCGGAGAAATCGGCCTTCCAGGAGGAGGGTTGGGGACCGGATGGGAGAGTGAAGGAGAAGGAGAGGTCTTGGGACTCGGGTTTGATGGGAGACGGCGTGGTGACGGAGAGCGGCTGGAAGATTTGGAGGCTGATGGCGGTGAGGTTGGGGCAGGAACCAGGTACTACGAAGCCTTGGAGGGCGGAGAATGCGAACTCGCGGGTGGAGGTGGTGAGGAAGGGGAGGGCGGAGGGTTGTTTGTGGAGGAGAGTGCGGTAGTAGCCGTTCTGTTCGCCTTCTTGGCCGATGACCGAGGCCACGCCGCGGATGAGGCCGCTGTCGCCGTCGGATCCGAAGAGCGTGGTGACGTCTTGCAGGGTGCCGAGGACGACGTCGGTGAAGGTGGAGGCCAGGGCGATGGCTTCCTCGAAGTTGGAGACGGGGAAGTTGTATTGGCAGGGTTGGATGACGGCGTCGGGTCCGAGGAAGTTCTTGAGGGCGCCGTTGGCGTTGAGGGCGTGGAGTTCTTCTTGCGCTTGGACGGCCGTGAGGGCTTTGAGGATGAAGTCACGTTTTTCGTGGTCGTGGATCTTAAACTTGTCGTCTTTCCCGCTCGTGATGTTGGCGATGAGTTCGGTGAAGAACGCTACTTCGAAGAGCTCGTTGAAGGCGATGAGTCGCAAACTCGTGAAGGAATCGGCGGTGGGAGGGGTCGCGGGAGGTTTTCCGTCTGGAAGACTGCCATGAGCTGTGACTTCGATGGTCGTCACGTTGCTGGGGGTTGGGAAGCCATTCCTTAATGGATTGCTGCTGAAGCTGAAGGGTGCTGCTGAGATGGCGGAGAACAATGACGCCCCAATCACACCGACGGATAATATATTAGAAAACATTATGGAGGATGAGATTATGACAAGCGATAGGAAAAAGAGAAAAAAGAGATGGAGTGCTGGAGTGACGATGAGCTGATGGGATGGAGAGATGGAGAATGCAGATATACACACTCAAGCGTTCTCACCGTTCATTATATAGAAGGCCATCACACATTCTCTTTGTTCGGATGTGTCCGGCACGTGTCAGTCATTTCTCACGCTCGAAGTATCTAATTAATCTCACTTGAGGATATTTCGAGATCGAATCGTGGCTGATGTCCTGTGCCGACAACACAACCCAACGTAAAAAGCTTTTTTCCCCCCTTGCAGTGGCTGCTTATAGCAACGGCTCTCGAAACATCCGGGTCGTCCGACCAATGGCGATTGAATATAGACGCGGGACCGCATGTTTCCATGGAATCCTTTGACGCACGTTGTGGGCCTCACTACAGCTGACCGGTCGGCATAGCCCTGTCAGATTCTATTCTTGGCCCAACTGCACGGACCAGTGCCAATCTTGGTCTGACTGTCGGACAGACGCCACCCCGAGAAAAGCAGCATTCAGGCTGATTCTAGTAAATGAATCCCAATGCATGCAAAATGATCTAAATGGTCTAAATGGTCTAAATGGTCTAAATGGTCTAAATGATCCCGAAAGGCAAGTTATGATTCGTCAGAAAATCCGGTGGCTGGTCTGACCAAAAAGTACCTACGGAGAGGAGGCTCATCTAATAAACGGGTGCCAAGACTCTCATGCAGTACTACTAGTAGTAGTAACCTTGCTTTAAGCGGCTGTTGGACAGGAACGCGCCACGCACTGTTTTCCCTCACATGGGAGTGGGATCACTGCTTCCTCAAAGAATATTATCTTTCCCCCCCTAACATTACGATCATTGGTTGTCTATAAATATCGACAACATGGTAGTATCCTCCTCGAGACCAAAGACGGTGAACGTCTCCCTTGATGATCTAGCCCAGATGATTGATCATAGTTTGCTCCACCCGACCATGACAGACGACGAGGTCCTTGCTGGTCTACAGCTGAGTAAAAAATACAATGTGGCCACCGGTAAAGAGTTGTGCCTGCGCGTGAGCTGGATGAGAGTCTGCTGACAAAATCATTTCAGCCTGTGTAAAGCCGTACCATATTCTCTTTGCCAAGAAGCACTTGGAGGGTTCATCCGTGAAAGTATGTCCTGTCATTGGGTTCCCTCACGGGAACTCTACCACCGAAGTCAAAGTCTTCGAAGCGCAGAGGGCCACGGAGGAAGGTGGGAAGGAAATTGACATGGTCGTCAACATCGGCCGCGTGCGGTCTGGAAAGTGGGAGTATGTGGCAAATGAGATCAACGTCGTCAACAGAACGGTCGTTGAGAAAGGTGCAATATTGAAGGTCATTTTTGAGAACGATTGTAAGTATCTCGAAAAAGGCATCACCGGTGGCTAATGTGTCAAGATCTCTCGGACAAGGAAATCATCAAGCTCTGTGAGATTTGCAGTGAGATTGGGGTTGCGTTTGTGAAGACGTCCACAGGCTATGGCTTTGTCAAGAACACAAGTGGCGATTACAATTATAAGGGGGCGACGGTTCCTCATTTGGAGCTCATGAGGAAGCATATCACCGACAGCGTCCAGATCAAGGCAGCCGGCGGTGTTCGAACGCTGGATGATCTGCTGCGAGTCCGTGCCTTGGGCGTGTCTCGAGTGGGGGCAACGGCAACGGCTGCGATACTTAATGAAGCTGTTAAGAGAGGGATTGGGAAGGAGAGGAAGGAAGTACCCGTCCCGCCCTTCAGTGATGAAACTGAATAAAAGGAAGGCGGGAAGTTATATGCGGGATGAGATCAAGTCATCAGAACTTTCATGTTGAGACACATATGAGGTATTAAAGGCACATCGATGATTAACGAATACAAGATCAGCCAACAACTGAGGCTATTCCGGTCATATGGAAGAGTATATGTCAAACCCGAAGTGCCACGGAGCCTCGGGGGAGATTTGGGGTGGACAGCGCAACCACGCCGCCCTCATGTATGCATTTTGCCTTCTTTTCCGTTGGACCAAGAGACGCTGAGACTCACCCCCCCGCTGTTCCCTCCAGCACTTAAAATATATGGAACAAGAAGGAGAGCATGAGAAGTAAAAGTGTTGATCTCCGCCCACCCGTATACACGTGACTCGGACCCGACACTTCAGACGCGGGGGCTTTTATCGAAAGCCACACGATAAGAAAAGGAAGTTCGGCTTTCAGCCCTCGCGTTTTTTTCCTTTTTGTTGTTTCGTCGTCCTGCAACGCTGTCCTCAAAATCCATCGACACGAAGAGACTCATGTCTTCACGTACGCTATGCCGATACCACGGATTCGGACCGTCGAGGGTTCTTGCTGGGGCTGCAAAGAGCGCCGGGTAATCTGCGACCTAACGTTGCCGGCATGTGAAAAATGTTCCAAGGTCGGCCGACGATGCGATTATGGCAAGGTTCGGCTTCGCTGGACGGATTGTGTTGCGTCGCGCGGACGGCTAGCAGGAAAGAAGATTCCACTGTATCAGCCGCCAACGCTTCAGAGGAATCAGGATCACCATATACTATACTTTGAGCATGAACTTCTTCCGCGCTTCAACTTGACCAACACGGTACCGACGGTGGATTTGAAGCTCCTATCGCAAGATCCGATCCTCTTTCAGTCAATCATCGCCGTCGCAAATGCACATCAAACCTATGCTTACCGAAGTCCGGATGAGAAGTCATCCTTGGCCAGGATCCAGGACCGCAATAACGCTCTTCGAATTTTCAGAAAACATTTGATGGCAGCAAACAACGATGAAGTCAACAGCAATTCCCTGTTCATCGCAAACGTATTGTTGTGCATCCTTGATGGTATCATTGAGCCCAGCTCCGAAACTTCGGCGACTCATCACCATCTTGTCGGTGGAAAGGCCATCTTGAAGCACTGGGGAGGCGTTCGCGGCATATTTGAGCAGAAAGCCGAGCTTCCGATTTTGATGCTCTCCATATTCATTACTATGGATCTCACACATGCCTTAGTGATAGGAGACGAGCCATACTTTGAACAGTCATCTTGGGCAGAGTTTGGAGATTGTGAGCCTTGGTGGGGAAACATTCCCTCGGATGACGATTTCCACAAGACTATGGCTATCTTGTCTCAGCTCGCAACACTCGGCCACGGCGTTCGACATTCCAAAACAACAGTACCTATCGGGATGTTGCTCTCAATACAAATGGCGCTGGAACAGCAGGCTTCTCGTCCCATAGTGAAGGATGAGGACAGTTCTGGGAAGTTGGCCTGGGCCGCGTTCTGTTCTGTGTATCGGTTTACCGCATCTGTGTATCTGTACAGAGCACTCTGCGGCCTGGACGTCGACCATCCTCTGGTCCAACAAGCTGTCGCCAGTTTTATAGAGGTAGTTGGTGGAACAGACCTTACCCACAAGTTACACCACTGTATTCTGTTCCCTATACTTTGCGTCGGAACACATTGTATGGTCCCGGAACAGAGGAACGTGATTCGGCAAAGTATTGCTCAAACAGGATCATATTTATCATTTGAAAGCCTTCGGTCTTTGGAGTCTTTCCTCGAGGGACGATGGGCAAAGTTGGATGCCAAATCTGATTGCATAAAATCATCCTGGTGGGAGTACTTTGATGAGATTGCGGCGGCAACGTGTCTGTTCTGAAAGAAAGCGTCAATGGGTTCGTTGTCTGAAAGGGATTCGACGATTTTGAGAATTATTGCCCTACATCGCTGGCCGTACTTTTCCAGCTTGACAGATTCAAATAGTGGTTTCTGTACGGAGCAGCGTACCACATGATCGATCAGCTGAACGGCTTTTCGAAATGATAAACTTGAATCAATCACCTAGATTGATATGACAGAGCGTCTGAACTTTTGAAGGGACATTTGTATATGATATATCATCGAGAGGAGGGTTGGTAATGCAGCTTACATTATGTGCATTCGACTAGTGTGGGTAAATCTTCTTCCTATTTTGGAACAATAGTCTCGATCGCGTTCCACAACCATATCATGATTAGAGTACTGACAATTACGTACCTCCGCATAATCATTTTGGGGACATAGATCTTGCCAAGATCAGTTGGGAAGTGCCTATCTATTGGTCGCGCGTTATTTCCATTTCGGTCAATGGAATAGGCGGGGCTCCCCAATCCCTGCCGCCACAATCAATCAAGCTCCGAGCTCTTGGAGCTCCGATAAGAAGCTTCAAACAGCGCAGACAGAAACATTATTTCCCGCAGCTGGGAATTAGCCTGGAAGTGTTTTCCTCTGTTGTAACTTTCCTTCAGATTCAACTACTCTTTTCAAAATCTATCAGAAATACGCACCACACCATCTTTAACATGTCTACCTCAGCCGTTCTCCAGGCCTGGGAGCAATGCAACTTGACTGATACGGTCTTCGTCCTTGTATGTACTGTTTTTTGCTGGCCAATCATACCCGCGGTCGGTCTCGCATATTCAGGTTATTCCCATAGGCGAAATGGCATGGCGTCTTTTATACCCGGTGTTCTCTCCATTGGGGTCTGCTCGATTCAATGGTTCATCATTGGCTACTCTCTTGCCTATGGAGAAGGTTCCGCTATCATTGGAGATTTCAAGTATGCCTTCCACAGAGGAGTTCTGGCGGATCCTGTTGGAACCATACCTGCGATACTCTTCAGTGAATTTCAACTGATCTTTTGTGCTACGGTTTGCGCGATCGCAGTTGGAGGTGCTTGTGAACGTGGGAGAACATTGCCTCTCATTCCATTTATCTTCGTAAGTCTCAAAATTCTGGCTCGAGGTTGGAAGAATGCTTGATGGCTAATAACACATCACAGCTGTGGGCATCCCTGGTCTACTGTCCACTGGCTCATATGGTTTGGTCAGAAACTGGCTTCCTGGGCAATATGGGCGTGTTAGATTTTGCCGGTGGAACTCCAGTACACATTTGCTCCAGTTCCACAGCATCGGCCCTCAGCGTTTATCTTTCATATCCTCTTTTCAGATCAAAGAAATCCGCAGTACGCACGCCGTCGCATCTCAAGATTCATCGCCCAGGGAACTCCATGTCACAACTTATCGCTCTCATCATCATCTGGAACTCGTGGCTGGCCTTCGATGCCGGAACCACTCTCAGCCTCAACTTTAAATCGATCATGGCCTTATGCGTCACAAATCTTTGTGCTTCTGCTGGAGCAATGACCTGGGCTTGCATAACTTATTTCGAAACTGGAAAATGGTCACTTGACTCAACTTTCATGGGTGCAATTGCTGGGCTTGTCATGATCACCCCAGCCGCCGGCTTCATCGACATGCCTACTTCTTTCTTCTTCGGAGTTTTTGGTGCCATTGTTGGGCGACAAGCCTTACGCATCAAGTTCACCAAACTTGCCCAACGTCTACGCTGGGTTGACAATGGCGATTCATTTGCAACTCATTTTGTCCTGGGGACGTTGGGTACAATCTCAACCGGGCTGTTCGCTCGAAAAGAGGTTGCTGCATACGATGGTGCTACGGAAATCGTTGGCGGTGTATTTTTCGACGGGAATACTAAGCAACTCGGCATTCAAATCCTGGAGGCCCTGATTGGAATGACCTGGTCTTTCGTTGGATCTTATATTATCATAGCTCTAATCGACTGCATACCTGGCCTAGAGGTGCTTGCCAAAGACGAGTAAGTGAACGGCCCTGATCTCTGAAGTCATTGCTAATGGATATAGGGACATCGTCGCTGGCATGGATGCTGCAGAGATGGAAGAATCGTTCGATGGTCAACAGTGTGAAGAGGATTATCACCCGTTCAAGAATGGCGGACCTATTGGATTAGAATGATCTTCGACGCTTTTTACGCCAAAGTCAGGGAATATCAAAATAGGTTTGGAGGGCTCTCTCTTTGCAAGAATCTAGAAAATTTGAGTCTATTTCCGGATCTCATGAGACTAGACTTAGTATGAACATTCCTTTGAGATTCCCCACCCCCAATACTACCTCGTAAAGACGATCCAACCCCCGGGAATTAACCCCACACACGTGACTGCACATCCCCCGGCTCGTCCTATCTAACTTCCTTTCTAGGCCAAGCTTAAGCACAGACATCTTCGAACTACAGTCCAACCATACAGCTTCGGGTTTCTTCCTCAAACAGTCTCCTATTCTGACTACTGAAACATATTAAAATGAAGCTACAAACAATCCATGCATGATTGGACCCGATAAGCCAACCCCTTTAACCCCCTTTAAAAAGATAGCTATCCGCTCCTTTCACATCTCATCCGCAGCCGTGGTTAGGGACCATACCACTGACTACGGGTGAGGTATCTAGTAATGCTCTACGTAGTCCTACGTACTGAACGACTACCGCTCGATAAAGACCTCAGTAATCAGCGTTGCTTGGCGTTTGGAAGAGGATGAATATCCTGATAAGCAGAACTTTTCGCACTTCAACACCTCTGTTCTTTGACTTGCTTTTGATTCATTGCATCGTTGTCTCAATTATCATTCGTCAGCGTTTTCTTACCGATTTGAGACACGTTCGATGGCTGAGATTGAGGCGTGTATCCCGCTCTTTCCATTATATCAAGGTCACGTGTTCGTACCCGCCTCGTAACTGTTTTTTTTTTTTTTTTGTCGACCACGAGAAGTGGATGTAAGCACCTAAAGCAAGTTTATGACGTGCAGTGCATCTATCTCATATTCGAAACAATTCCCAATCAGTGCTGGCATCCACATATCCAACTTATTCATTGATCAATCACAGTCAAGATGTCTGATACCGATACCAAACTCGCAGATGAGAAGGCACCCCCTTCCCCAGAAAACGAGCATATTGAAACTGGAACTCATCATGATCTCGACAGCTTGACGGCATTGGGCTATACGCCTGAGCTCCAACGGAATAGATCGCTTTTCACACTCCTGTTCCAGACCCTTGCCATCGCAGCAATTCCCTATGGAGAAGGAAGTCCTCTTATCAGCGCCAGTAAGTTGTCTCTTTATATGTCACATTGAAGATAGTGATCTGAAATCCTCTTTAGTCTATGGCGGTGGTCAGCTCTCTATCTTCGTTGGTTGGATCGTTGTCCTTATTCTCGATCAATGTGTAGCCTTGTCCCTCAGTGAACTCGCATCTCGTTACCCCACATCCGCAGGTCCTTATTACTGGTCTTTCCAAATCGCCAAAACTAATAAGACGGCTTTGTCGTTCATTACGGGCTGGATATGGCTCATTGGAAACTGGACCATCACGTTGTCAGTGAACTTCGGCTTTGCTTCCCTCATCTCAGCAACGGTTGCCATGTACCATCCTGATTTCGAGGCGAATAGCTGGCAGCTTTTGCTTATATTCTACACTATATGCCTCATTGTCTTTGTCATCTGTGCGTTTGGGAATAAATTCCTGCCCATGGTTGACACAATCTGTGCTGCCTGGACCGCAGTCTCCATCCTCATCATCCTAATCGCTCTCTCTGTGAAAGCAGATGTGGGCCGCCACTCCGCATCTTACGCACTGGGTCACTATGATACCTCTTTCTCAGGATGGGGTGGCTTCACTTTCTTTATTGGTCTACTGCCAGCAGCATACACGTTCTCAGCAATCGGCATGATTTCCTCCATGGCTGAAGAAGTGTCTGACCCTGCCGTCAAAGGTACGTCCTACTCCGCCCTTGGTTTTGAGAGACTACAGAAAGCAAGCTCTTCGAATATGTGTTTTGAAAGCTGGTGTAATAGAATATCTCTAAACCACCCCGACATTGAGAGCTCGGTTCTCACTTCCTAAAACAACATCAAAAGCCCATACTAACTCCTCAACAGTCCCCAGAGCCATCTCCCTTTGCGTCCCCGTCGGCGGCATCGCAGGTCTCTTCTTCATAATCCCTATCTGCGTAACCATGCCCCCGTTGGCAGATATCATCAACTCACCCTGCGGCCAAGCCCTCCCCTACATCTTCCACATCGTAATGGGGTCCCCGGGCGGCGGTCTCGGACTCACCTTCCTCGTCCTCGGCGTAACCATGTTCTGCTCCATCAGCATCACTGTCGCTGCCTCCCGATGCACCTGGGCATTCGCCCGTGATGATGCTATTCCAGGGGCTAAACTCTTCGCTCTCGTGAACGAGAAAGTGGGCGTCCCGGTCTGGGCTTTGGTCCTCACAACCCTTGTGCAAATGCTCCTTGGACTGATTAATCTCGGTTCCTCGTCTGCGTTCCTGGCTTTTGTATCCGTGGGCGTCATCGCGCTGCAAGTCTCGTACGCTATCCCGATCTTCCTATCTCTCGTTACGGACAAGAGACATCAAGTTTCGCAAGCGCGATGGAATGTTGGAAGTGTAATAGGACCGCTTGTGAATTTCATCGCGCTGGTCTGGATTGCGTTTGAGGTGGTGCTTTTTAGCATGCCCACTGCGTTACCGGTTACAGATGTTAGTATAAATTATGCGAGTGTGGTATTCGTGGGATTTGGAGTTATTAGTGCGGGGTGGTATTTTGCTTATGCGAGAAAGGGTATGTTGTTTCCCATCACTTCAAGGAGTTTGGGTTGTGTA
>Ga0182030_10005650_pt1 | contig 26484 bp, 20 predicted proteins | sample 812S3MmetaG_FD_121299 | JGI IMG/M metagenome (GOLD analysis project Ga0182030, IMG submission 121299) | Permafrost microbial communities from Stordalen Mire, Sweden - 812S3M metaG (Illumina Assembly) | ecosystem: Environmental > Terrestrial > Soil > Wetlands > Permafrost | place: Sweden...
CGAACGGAGCGAACGGAGTAGCGAATACCCCGAAGGTCTACAACACGTTGGCCAATGGCGATGACTACGCCGACTTTGTTTCCAGCTCTCCCGATTGCGGGACCGACATAGCCGTTCAGGACGGCGAAGGCTGCCCCGGCGAAGATACTGGCCTCACCATCCTCAATGACGGTGGTGGCGAAATCAACATTCTGAATGCGGTTGGATATGACGTCCCGGCGGTCGGGACGGCGGGTTTCTCACTTTCCGCGTCGCCAAACAACGTAGCTATAGCGCAGGGCAGCAGCGGGACGAGCACCATCACCATCACACCGTCGAATGGCTTTAGTGGCAGCGTTACTCTTTCCGCCTTGAACTTGCCCAGCGGCGTGACGGCAACGTTCACCCCCAATCCTGCCACCACGAGCAGTTCACTGAGCTTGTCGGCCAGCGCGAACGCAACTACCGGGATGGCTTCAGTCACGATACAGGGTACGTCGGGTGACTTGACGAACACCACACCCCTTAGCCTCAACGTGACTCCTACCAGCAGCGGACAGGTGACTGTTTCACCGGCCAGCCTCACGTTTGGCGATCTTTACGTAGGTAACATTGAGGCCCACCTCCTGACGCTCACGAATACCGGCTCTACAAAGGCGACGATCGGTCCCATCTCCTTCAACGTGACCTCTGGCGACGCCTCCCAGTTCAGCTTCACCGAGTTCTGTGGAGCCACCTTGGCCCCGGAACGGAAGTGCGAAGTCAAGGTTTCGTTCTCCCCCGACGCAGCGGGGACGGATGGAGCCACGTTGAACATTGTGGCCGGCACGTCGACAATACAGGTCCCGATCGCAGCTTCGGGGATGACCCGAAAGCGCTAACCGTTGTTTTGGAAGCTAGCCGACCTTCCTGGGCTGGACGGCAAAACCGTCCGGCCCTTTTCTTGTGGCTACGTAGTCCTCGTTCCTGGAGGCTAAAAGGCCTGACCTCCAAAGGCTACGCTAGAAGAATCCGCGCAAAGAGGCGACAATAGTCCCCGTCCGACGAAGGAGACAAGGTGGGAGCTATTCCGACTGCCAAGGTAGGTCTAAGGCTCGTTCCAAAAGCCGCGGCGAATTCCGGTCCGAAGCTGGCGCCCAAGCTTGAGAAAACGCAGCCTGAGAAAAGGAAGACCACAGCCAAGCCGAAGGTTGGCCTGCGCGCCTGGATGGAGCGCGTGCTTGAGGAGTGTGATCGCGCAGCGGCCGGATTCGAGGCCGATCCGGTGCACGATCTGCGCGTGTCAATACGCCGCTGCCGCTCGCTCGCCGATGGATTGACCGCGATGGATCCGCATCCATCCTGGAAGGAAATGAAGAAGGCGGGGCGAAAGCTTTTTCGCGCGCTGGGCGAACTGCGCGACATGCAGGTGATGCAGGAGTGGATCGAAAAGCTGAGTGCTGCAACAGAGCGAGACGCGGCAAACCGCGTCTCTACGGGAAATTACGGGGATCCCGTTGTGCTGAAGCTGCTCAATCACGTGCATGCGCGCGAAGCCGAGTGCAAACAGCTTGCCCTGAAGGACCTCAATCAATTTGACCGCAAGCGCTGGCGGCAGTGGAGCCGCACCCTGCCGGGTCGCGCTTCGCGATTGCGGCCGGGAAACATGGTTTACCTGCACCTCGCGCTGGAGAAGTGGACCGCCGCTTACGATCTGCATAAGCGCGCTATCCGCACACGTTCGCAGGTCGCGCTGCACGAGCTGCGCATCGGAATCAAACGCTTTCGCTATACCGTGGAGAATTTCTTACCAGCTCAGCACGAGCGTTGGGGCCGAGACCTGAAGGAGCTTCAGGATCTGCTGGGCGAGGTACACGACCTGGATGTGCTATGGAAAACGGCGCTGGAAATCGCGGCGTTTCCCGATGTGGAGAGCCGGAACCGCTGGCGTGAGAAGCTGAACCACGAACGCAACCGGCGTGTGGAACGCTATCGCGAGCTGATGATTGGCAAGCAGTCGTTGTGGCGTGTCTGGCGGGCCGAGTTGCCGCAAGGCGCAGCATTACGGGCGGCGGCGATGAACCGGCTTCGCGTGTGGGCCGGTTATCTCGATCCGGATTTCCCCCATGCCCAGCGCGTAGCGCAGTTGTCGCTTCGCCTGTATGACGGACTGCGCCGCGCGAAGCTGATTGCGCAGGGCGCGGAGCATGACTCGCGCGACGTGTTGCAAGTGGCCGCGCTCATGCACGATGTGGGCCGGGCGAAGGGCAATGAGAATCATCAGAAGAGATCGTTGCGTATCATTCAGGGGATGGTGCGGCCTTTGGGCTGGAGCGCCCGCGAGTTGGAACTGGCGGCGGTGGTAGCTCGGTACCATCGCGGAGCCCTGCCGCGTTCGCGGGCGAAGACCATGCAACGGCTGGAACTGCCGGACCGGCGTGTGGCCTTTGAATTGGCGGGTGTCTTGCGGCTTGCCAATGCGCTCGATCCGCGAAATGGGACGGCCCCGCGGCTTGAGGTGGAAGGCCGCGATGGGGTGTTGGTGATCCATTCGGCAGGGTACGCTCCGTTTGAACGAGGCGCCCAGGATATAGCGGCGGCGCGGCATTTACTGGAAACCGTACTGCGGCGGCCGGTGATAGTGCGCGGCTTGCGCGGTAGCCAAGGCGTGAATTAGGCCAGTCTTAGAGGGCTGAGGTGGCGGAGTTGGTACTGGTTACCATCGTTTATTGCTTGGGTTGCGAGGCGAAACCTATAATTTCTTATCTTATCGGTCCGGCACGAGGAGTTCATGCAGGAGGCTACTGGGACCTCCCCAATTCGCCTGTCGCAAGAGTTGACGATTTTCCACGACGTCGCCAAAGCTCTGACTTCCTCGCTCGACCTCGATTCCATCCTGCAAACCATCATGGAAAAGATGGCGGAGTATTTCCGCCCGGACACCTGGTCGCTGCTCATGGTGGACGAAGAAAAGGACGAGCTATATTTTGCTATCGCGGTGGGAACCGCTTCCGATGTGCTGCAGAAAGAACGACTGAAAGTCGGCGAGGGATTAGCCGGCTGGGTCGCAAAACACGGGCAGCTGCTGATCGTTCCCGATGTGCAGACGGATGCGCGATTTTCGCCGCGGCTGGACGAGTTGACGCAGCTGACAACACGTTCCGTGATCTGTGTGCCGCTGCGCTCGAAACACCGCGTGCTGGGCGTGATTCAACTGGTCAATGCCAGCGTGAGCATGAGCGATCAGGAGCTGTTTTTCCTGCAGTCGCTATGCGACTACGCTGCCATCGCGATTGAAAATGCGCGGTCGGTAGAAAAGATTCAAGAACTCACCATCACCGACGATTGTACTGGACTGTTCAACGCCCGCCATCTCTATAAAACCCTCGAAACCGAGGTGTATCGCTCGGGACGTTTCGGCTACGAGTTTAGCGTTATCTTCATCGACTTGGATCATTTCAAGGGCGTCAACGACACGCATGGGCACCTGGTGGGAAGCCGTCTTCTGGCTGAAATTGGCTACCTCATCAAGGCACAATTAAGGCTCATCGATTTTGCCTTTCGGTATGGAGGCGACGAATTTGTGGTGCTGCTTCCGCAAACGAGCAAGGATCAGGCGGTAGTAGTCGCCATGCGCCTGCAGGAGTCGTTGCGCGCCGGGACTTTCTGTAGCGAGCAGGGATTGAATCTGAACGTGCGCGCCAGCATGGGACTGGCTACCTTTCCGCATGACGCGCAGACACCGCACGACATCATTCGCCAAGCCGACGAGATGATGTACGTGGTGAAGAACACGACCCGCGACAACATCGGCGTGGCATCAAGGGGACTGGTGGAGAAGTAGAGTCAGCCGCCACTCAGACGGACACTAACTGGGTTCCTGCAAGACGCGCCGCCTGCCTAAGGTCGCCGTCCAATGTAGCCAGCGGAAGCGCTTGGCGCAAGGCCAATTCCATGTACGCCGCGTCATATTGCGTCAAGTGCAGTTGCCGCGCGACCGATAAGATCTGAGTAAAAACTTGTTCGGGATTGATCGATTCAACCGAAATAGGGAGATGTGCAATTCGGCCCAGTAACGCGGTCACCTGCGCCACCGTGATGCGCTTGCGACGCTCCGCCATCAACAAACCATTGGCGACTTCCAGCGGCCAGATGGCGGGTGTTATGGCTTCGGCCCCAGCCGAGAGCATATCCAGAACGTTTTCAGTAAATGCCGTCGATTCGTCGTCAAAACACCAGGCAACGGCTACTGAGGCGTCGAGAACAAACCGATTAGCGACGGCCTTCATTGATTAACTCTTTGATGGAGATTTTTCCGAGCGTCGCTCCTTTGCGCACTCTGCGAATGTCACTCGCTGCGGCGCGCGGGTCTTTCCGATCGTCTGCTCCGGCAGGCACCAGTTTCGCGACGAGCACGCCGCGCCGGGTGATCTGAATCACCTCTCCCTTGGAGGCTCGTTGGAGCAAGGCGTTGAGGTGAGTTTTGGCGTCAAAAGCTCCGACGGTTGTCATATTGCTGTCATCGTTATTTCGCCCTTTCATGCAAACTAGTTTACCAACTAGTCTGTTCAGTGGCAACGGAAAATAATACACGTTGACAAGAGACCCCGACAAAATCGGAATCAACAAAGAGAATGAATTTCTATTGTTTCTCGCGTTTCTGTAAATCTGGAGAGGCATCGTTCTTCGGTGGCAGCGTGGGCTCAGGTTTTAGCGCCAACAGATTGGCGGGAGCGGCAGGGTTGACGCCGAAATCCCAGACGTAGAGGTTCATTCCATCCTTGCCCAACATTTCGGCGACCGCGTATTCGCCGTTTGGGAGCGGATCGACGGGCGTGATTTTGACCCAGCCGCCCGTCATTGGCGTAACCGTGGCAGGAATGAAACGCTCGTCGGTTTTGGTTTTGCCGGTGACGGCGGTCTTCACGGAGCCGGCCACGCGCTTGCCGCCTTTCACATCCAGGCGAATGATCTTGAAGCGGTCGCTTTGTGATAGAGGCGGCGGTTCTCCCGGAGCCTGCGCGCTAGCGGTCGCGCCTTGTCCTACGTCGAGATTGGCATAGAGCGAAGGCACAGCCGTGTGCGCCTGCACTTTGGCATGCGCCTCGGGAATCTCTATGGTTTGTTTCGATCCGGCAAGCGGGTTGATCGCGGAGCGGAGAATATTGGACCCCGTATTGCGATTCAGGTCGCTGCCAGACTGCTCAATCTCGGCGAGTTCGGGCTGATTCTGGTAAGTATCGAGCAGGAAGACGCCTGTGTCGTCGGGAAGATGCAGGCCGGGCGCGACCTGCGGAGAGCGGGCTTCGGCAGCTTTGCGCTCGGTTTCAAGTTCGCGGTCGAGTTCGGCGGCTTCGGGAGCGGGCGCGCCCGTGAGCAGGCCATCTTCGTATTTTTTCGTCGCATCCCAATCGACGAGCGCCTTGGGGACTTCCTCCCACTCGCCGCGCTCGGCGCTGAAATAGCGGACACGCTCGCCGCCGACTTCATACTTTGTGATCGATTGGTACGAGCCGTCTTTGAGGATGAGGCGGTGGGCGAGAGTTTGAGCAGCCGACGGCGTAGAAAAACATAGCGCCGCGAGTACGAAGGCGGCGGCGATGATCGTCGTGCTTATACCACGGTCTCTGGCAGTGGCCGATTTCATGCTGGGGACATTATCGGACTTTTTGCCGGCGCACGTAAGAGTTAGATGCGCGGAACCCACACATCGCAAAGGAGCGCAATGTATTTGGCTACTATGTGACCATTTATCCCCGAGGATAACGGATGGAGATTTACTATTAACATTTCTCATAATTCTGTTACAACAGAAATGACTGATATGGCGCAATTGGATGCAGTGAAAAAGCGGTTCATCTTACATTGGGGCGAGATGGGGGCCAGATGGGGAATTAACCGGACGGTCGCGCAGATCCATGCACTTCTTCATATTTCCTCCACACCGCAGACGGCTGAGGAGATCGCCGCATTGTTAAACGTGGCCCGTTCGAACGTGAGTACAAGCATTCGTGAGCTGCAGGGGTGGGGGCTGGTACGGACAGTACATGAACTCGGTGACCGGCGGCAGCACTTTGAGTCGGTCAAGGATGTGTGGGAGATGTTCCGGATCATTATCGATCAGCGGAAAAAGCGGGAAATCGATCCTACGATCGATCTCCTGCGGCTGTGTATTTCTGAGCTGCACGCCGGAAATGCGGAAGACGCCTATACGAGGCAGCGGCTGCAGGAGATTTATGAGTTCTTTTCCGACGTGGACTTGCTGTACCGAGACATCTATCAGTTTCCGGTGGCGACACTGAAAACTCTGGTGAAAGCGCGAGGCGTGGTTCGCAAGTTGCTGTCTTCGAAAACCGCGCGGTGAGATGTTTTTTTTGCTTTGATGATTCTGTAGTGACAGAAATATCTGAACTACATGAAAGGGTGATCGGTACACAAAAACGGCGAGGGAGGCGATGATGGAACGGGCGAGTGGCGCTCTTAGTGTGGTAACGGGAGCATACGGGTTCACGGGCGGGTATATCGCCCGGCGACTTGTCGCGATGGGCGAAAGAGTACGAACACTGACAAACCATCCCCAGCCCGGCCCGTCGATTGAATCGGCACCGCTCGACTTTCAGGACGCGCGTGGACTTGCTAGAAGCATGGCAGGGGCGCACGTGCTCTACAACACGTATTGGATTCGCTTTGCCTACGGGGAGCAGGATCATGCAAAGGCTGTTGAAAATACGCGTCGGATGATCCGCGCAGCCGAAGAAGCAGGCGTAAAGAGAATCGTGCACGTGAGTATTACCAACCCATCTTCCGGTTCGTTGTTGCCCTATTTCAAAGGGAAGGCAGAGGTCGAAGACGCGATTCGATCCTCCTCGCTTTCGTACGCAATTCTGCGCCCGGCCGTGGTGTTCGGGAAAGAAGACATCCTAATCAATAACATCGCGTGGCTGCTGCGGCGGTTTCCGTTCTTTGCAATTCCAGGCGCGGGCGACTATGGGCTGCAACCTGTATTCGTGGAGGATCTGGCTGAACTCGCAGTAGCAGCTGGCTCTAGCCGGGAGAGCACGGTGATCGACGCGGTAGGCCCGGAGACTTACGCGTACTCCGATCTCGTGCGGCTGATTCGCAACACGGTGGGCAGCCGTAGCCGGTTCATACACCTCTCGCCGTCGATCGTGTGGGCGGCATCGAGGCTCTTGGGTTGGATGGTTCACGACGTGGTCTTGACGAAAGACGAAATTAGTGGACTGATGCAGAACCTGCTTGTTTCAAAGGAAGCGCCTACAGGCAAGACAAGTCTTCGGTCCTGGCTTGAGGGTAACGCAGAAGCAATCGGCACGCGGTATGTGTCAGAGCTAGCGCGACACTACAGATGAGAACTGGAACCCACACCTCGCAAAGAGAACGCGATGTGTGGGGGCACACGCTGCGTAGCGGAAAAGCGAGCTGGCGATCCGAAATGTTCTTAGGAGGTGCGGGGGGTGTCACGCTTGCGTTTCGTACTCCTTCAGTTTGCGGTAGAGCGTTGTTTTGCCGATGCCGAGCAGGCGAGCGGCGGACATTTTGTCTCCATTCGTTTGGGCGAGCGCATTGAAGATCGATTGCTTTTCCATTTCAGAGATTGCGACGACTCCATTCGTGGGAGCGGCGGTAAGCGACCTCGGAGCGCCGGTGAGGTGCGTGGGCAAGTCGCGGCCCTGTAGTTCGGCTGCGCTGGAGACAACACAAGCGCGGCCCAAGGCGTTTTCCAGTTCGCGGACATTGCCCGGCCAGTCGTAGCCAAGAAGAAGCTTGAGCGCGTCGTCGGAAATCGTCTTTTCCGTGCCCGATTCGCGCCCAATACGCTCCAGAAAGTGCGCAACCAGCAGCGGAATGTCCTGGCGGCGCTCGCGGAGCGGCGGAATGCGCAGCGTGAGCACGTTGAGGCGAAAATAGAGGTCGCGGCGGAAAGTGCCCTCGGTCACGGCCTGTTCCAAATCGCGATTGGTTGCGCCCAAAATCCGCACATTGATTGGAACTTGTTTGGTGCTGCCGACGGGACGGATTTCTTTTTCCTGGATCGCTCGCAGCAGTTTGGCTTGAAGGTCGATGGGAAGTTCGCCGATTTCATCGAGAAACACGGTGCCGCCATCTGCAATCGCAAGCAGGCCGTCTTTGGGGCCCGTAGCGCCGGTGAAGGCTCCGCGAACGTGGCCGAAAAGCTCGCTTTCGATCAGTGTCGGGACCAGCGATCCGCAATCGACCGGAATGAACGGCTTGCTGCGGAGAGGGCCGGCCACATGAATAGCCTTGGCAACCATTTCCTTTCCCGTGCCACTTTCGCCGAGGATGAGAACGGGGTGTGCGCTCTGACCGGCTTTGGCAATGATGCGGTAAAGCTTCTCCATTTCGGGACAGCGGCCAATCATGTTGCCGAAGCCGTTGCGCGATTTAATGGTCTCGCGCAACAGACGGTTCTCGGTCTTCACCCGCAGATGACCGGCAACGCTCTCCAGAAGCAGACGGAGTTCCTGCAGGCTAAACGGCTTGGCGATGTAGTCGTAGGCGCCAAGCTTCATGGCCTCCACGGCGGACTGAACGGTGGCAAAGCTGGAGATAACGATTACGTCGGCATCGGGGCGCTGTCGTCTGATGTCGTGGAGCGCGTCGAGCCCGTTGCTGTTGGAAAAGCGCAGATCGAGCAGGACGGCGTCAATGTTGGCGCTATCCAAAAGGCGGCCGGCATGGTCACGGGAGTCGGCGACGTGGGTGCTGAAGCCGAGCGAGTGGCCGACATCGGTGGCGGCTTCGCGGATAGCGCGGTCCTCGTCAACAATAAGTAGGTTGAGGAAATTCGCGGCACGAAGCGGTACGGGCAAGTTATGGGCTAAAGCGGCAGTGGCGGTCATGGCTGGTCTCCGGATTCGGGGGATCGGGTGATGGGATTATTGGTGGATTCAAAGTTCGGCGGATTCTGTGAACGGGAATGTGCTCCGTCGTCTTTGCAAGCGGACGATTCGGATGGGTGCATTTCTTCGAAATTGCGCCGAAGCGGGTCGCTCGAATCGAACTTTGCAAGCAGCAGATCGCAATAGGCAAGGAAGACGGTTAGAAGGTTGTTGAAGTCCCGGGCAATCCCTATGGTGAGACGCCCAATGGTCTCCATCTTTTCCGCTTGGTGAAGTTGCTGTGCGATACGGGTGCTTTCCGTGACGTTTTCGAGCAAGACGACAAGGAAGGCGGGATCGTGACGAGCATTGCGAGCCAGCGAGACCTTTACGCGTCCCCGAAACCCGGATGCATCCCTCCGGCAGCACGGCATTTCCAGGGCAAATGAGCCGCGCTCTCCGCGCAACAATGCTGTGAGCGAGCGAATCGCCGGTGAATCGTCCTCATTAAACTTCCAGGGATCGAGACCGGCGAGCTCCGCTTGTTTACAGCCGAGAAGACGGGCCAGGACGGCATTTCCTTCCAGAATTCGTCCGTCGAAATGGCAAAGCGCGACCCCGACTGCGGCCGCGTCGCAAATGTCAGGGAATCGAAGGACGCGGTGCGACTCGGGAACAGTCGAGACTAAGGTCGTGCATGCATTTGATGTTTGCATTAGATACCTGTGTTCGTGACGTAGCCCCAAGCCGGATTCGCCGCCATGCGGCCGGAGAAGCCGCAAATGGTGCGGGATTCGCGATTCCAAGCTGGGAGGGCTTTTCCGCGAATGACCCGCGCCAATCTGATTCGGAAAAAGTGTACCGCGAAGGGAATTAGAGCTAAGTGTCCGCCATCACTCCATTTTTGTGATGAATCGCTACCAGTCCCCTGTAAAGGAGGTGCGGGAATTCCAAAATGGGCAAGCAGTGAAGTCGAATCGGGATGCCTATACACACAGGGATGCAGAACGAGGTAACCCTAATGTCTTACCTGAGGTACTTCGGATATAGCGATCATTTCATGGTGAAAGATGCCAGTAGTAAGGATGGTAACCGAAGCAACATGAAGCGGGGAAACTATGATTTTACCGACGGCTGACGGCTGAGAGCTGACGGCTAGACAGCTGACAGCCTGCCTCCCAACCGCCGCGAGCATTTGTGGAAATGTACTACGGGAGATCCACAGATTGGGCAAGGCGGAAGGTCAGTCGGCGGTCTGGCGTGAATACGACGTCACCGACGATCGGCGGGGGGGCGCCGGCGGAAGGGTGGTCGCTCGGCAGCGCGCCCTTACTGAAAATGCTGGAGGTATCCACGAGAAGAGTTTTGCCGCCGGAATTGACGCTGACCAGAGTGATCCGCAGGTAACCGGAATTCCGGAGGCCAGCAGAGGGTTTGGCGTCGAGAACGCGACCGCTGACCGGCGTTCCACGCGGAAGAAGGGTCTGCTGGTCGACCATGATCGGATCGTCGACCGTGCCCTCGAAACTGTCTCCTGCGTGCGCAGAAGCGCTGGAGAGCGGTTTGCTCAGGCGGACGGTCAAAAACGTGCCTTCGGAAAGCCGCGCGGCGAAGGGCACGAGGGAGGGATCGGAAGAAGCGGACGGCCGCGATCCACGATTGAATGGAAGTTCTGGGGCATTGCTGGACGAATCGGGGAGCGCGGTCGGACGGCTACAGGCAAGGGTGAATGCCAGAGTGATGGCAAAAGCGACTGGAAACGCAATGCGGGGCCACATGCCGGGCATGGATGAGATTGTAGCCGAAGGGGCTGCCAGAGCTGGATACGATATTCCGCGCGAACCTCAAGCCGCCATTTTCCCGAGAAGCGTGCCAATTTGACTGCGAGCAGGCGTCCGTCGAGCCACTCCTTTTTCCCGAGCCGGCAATATTGGTACTATGGTATATTGGTACCATGGTACACAATACTAGCTGGGTAGTGGAGCGGGTGCAGACAGGCGTGCGGATGGAGAAGCGCATCCTGAAAGTGCTCAAGGGGTTCGCCGAATATCGCGACATGACGCTGGGCGATCTGCTGGAAGGTATCGTCTTGCATGCCTTTGACGGCAAGACGCCGTTCAGCCCTGAGTCGCTGGCGCGAATTCGGGAGCTGAAGAAGTTCTATGGGCTCGATCTCGATTCACGCGCGAGCCATCATCTGATCGAGAGCGATTCTCAAATGCACGCGGGCAGGAAAGCGCCAAAAAAGAAATGAACACAACAAACCCACCTGAACGCTCGCAAACCCGCGGCGCTCAGGTGGGTCTTAATGTTCTGGCTGCTACTCCGATCCGCCTCGGCTGGCGCTGATGGATTCGTCCTCCGGTTGGACGATGACGCCGTCAAACGGCGTTGCGCCGATGTAGCGTCCGCCTACGATGCTGACGCGCCGCAGCGGGTATCCGCTGTCGGGGCCGCGCTGCCAGCTGCGTCCGCCGTCCTTGCTCTCGAAGATCACGCCCGTCTGATCGCTGGTGACGAGCAGGCGTTGGTGCGCGGAATCGAAGCTGACGGAGGTGATGTCCTTGGCGGGCAGTCCATTGACGATGTGTTCCCAGGTCGCGCCGCCGTCGGTGGTGTGGTACGCGCCCTCGCGAGCGGCGATGAGGAAATGCGTGTCGGAGACAATCGCCGCGCCGCGGATGCCGACTACGTAGGAAGGCAGGCTGGCCTGCTGCCACTTCTCGCCGCCATCATTGGAGATCATTACGCTAGAGCGGGTCGCGGCGACGACCGTATTGTTGTGCGCGCGCACGCTGACGAAATCCTGCTGCGCAAGCACGCGGCCGCCTTGCCAGGTTTTGCCCTCGTTCTTGCTGAAGTAGATGCCGGCCGTTGTGGCTGCCAGCCAGCGTCCCGAATCAAGTTCCAGGTCGTTGACCCGGGCTTCAAGTTCCGACTTCGTAAACGTCGTGGTCGTGACGGCCTTCTTGCCCTTGGGATGAACCGTCTTAGTGTCTTCGATAGCCACCACGTTCATGGGATGCCATTGCGTGCCGTTGCGATCGAGAGAGAAAATCCCGCGGTTGGTGCCGGCGACCAATGTGCCGTCGGGCGTTTGCTTCAAAGCAAACACGTCGCGCCCGCCCAGGCCGGCAGCCTTCTGCATCCAGTGTTGTCCGTTATCGTTCGAGTAGAAGACACCGCCGTATTCGCGGTCGTTGACCAGACCGACAAACAGCGTGTTGGTATTCTGGTTGTCGGCCAGCAACGCCGACACATAACGGTGCGCGTACCCGTGGTTGGAAGTTTCCCAAGTACCCGCTCCGTTCATCGAAGCCATGACTCCGCTGCGGTCTGTGGCGATAAGGACGTGATTGGAGTTGCGTGGATCAACGAAGACGTCATTGACGACGACTTCTTCGCCCGATACTCGCTTCCATGTCTTGCCGAGATCGACAGTTTTCCAGAGGCCTTCCGTAGTTCCGGCGTAAACAATGTTTTCGTTGGTGGGATCCTGCTTCAGCACGCGCGTGCGGCGAGCGGTGAAGGGAATGCCCTGAATCTTCGAGAACTGGGTGCCGGCGGATTCGCTCTTATAGATGCCCGAGCATGCGCTGGCAAAAACCACCTGCGGATTGTCGTGATCGACGATCACAGAGAAGACATCGGAGTCGTCGATCATTCCTTTATTGATGTGCTGCCAGTTGGCACCGGCATCGGATGTCTTCCATGCCAGATGCCATGTCCCGGCGTACACAGTATTCGGATCTTTCGGATCGACGGCAATCGATTCGACGTTATGAACCTCGGTGGAGGACAAGTGCTCCCAGGAATTGCCTCCGTCCTTGGTGCGATAGACGCCATCAAGCGCTCCCGCTACAAGGACGTCGGAATCGCCGCGAAACATGGCCATCGCGCGGATGGATTTGCCATGCATGACCGGCAAAGTCTCCCATGTGTGGCCACCATCCCGAGTGCGAAAGATTTCGCCGAGTTGCTGGCTGGAGGTGCTCCATGCAGAGACGTAGACGCGATCCGAATTCTGGGGATCGACGACGATGTGATCGAGAACGTAGTCGTCGCCACCGAGGTGGGCCAGGCGAGACCAGGTGCGTCCGCCATCATTGCTTGAAAACATCTGGCCAGTTGAGGTCCCCAGATAAATGTGGTCGGGGTTGTGAGCGTCGTAGGCCAGGCTGCGGGCGTCGCCGCCCTCGGGCCCAATGACCTGCCAGGGACCGCTGGCCAGCAAAACAGAGCTAAGAACGCAGACCGCCAGGATCAGAAAACCGGTGGCGCGAAAAGAGCGCCAGTCCACCATCAATTTCATAGGAATGGAATACCCCTGCGAACAATATTCGCCTTCGCCCCAGACTGACAGGGTAGCATGAACCGGACAAGTTACTTAAGAACGGACAGCAGAAAGGCCGGTAGGGCGTTCCCTACCGGCCTTTCGTCCATGAGCCTCGGACGGTAAAAGACGGGCAAGCCCGTCTCTGCCGTTATTCAGCCTTTTTTTTGGCCGCTTTCTTCGCGGCTGGTTTTGGGTGATCCGGGATCGCCTTTACCTTGGACTCATCGACCGGAGTGGTCGAGGAGGCGTTGGGGAAGGTCGCGCCCGCCGGGATGATCCACTGCTCCGAAGTGCCCGTGCCGGCTTCGCCGGTGCGGCACTCGATGCGGCTCGGATCGATGTGCTGCTGTGCTTCGCCTTCGGTGATGTAGTACTTCACATCGAGGGCGCGCTCAGCGGCCAGGTTCTTATGCTTGGAGTGCTTGGCTTCCTTCGGATCGGCATTGCCAACCACGACCAGCTTGGCGTCCGGATCCTGCTGTAGTTTACCGGCAACGTCATCGAGCATGGCCTTGCAGGTGTTGTCGACACGCCACGGCTTCTTGACGTTGGGATATTCGCACTCGTTGAGCTTGCTGGCTTGCGGCGGAGGGGGCGGCGGCGGTGGCGGATTGTTTACCGTCACCGAGGCCGATGCCGAAGCGTTCAAGCCGCGCGAGTCTGTGCAAGTTGCACTGACCGTGACCGCACCGGGTGTAGCTCCCGTGGTGTTCAAAGTCGCAGAGTTTCCGCTGCCGGAAATGTTGCCGGAACTGGCGCTCCATCCAGCCACTGTAACGGGCACGTTGTCGGCGCTGGTGCATGTGCACGAAATAGTGGACGAGCCGCCGATATCAACCGACGTTGGACTCGCCGAGCAGGATATCTGCGGAGGATTCAGGGGCTTCAGCGTGAACTTCGACGAGCAACTCGCCGTGTTGTTCTTCTTTTCCTTCGGATCTGTCACGGTTGCGGTCGCGGTGTAGTCGCCGGGGTTCGCACCGTTCGTATCGATGGATGCGCCAGTCTCATTGCCTTCGATCTTGCCGCCGCTGCTGGCCCACGTATAGGTGAGCTTGTGCTTGGGGCTGAAGTTGCTAGCTGAAACGCTCACGTGAAGCGGTTCGCCGATCATGACTTCAGAGTGATCGATGGAGCAGGCGGCAGCCACCGGGATCGGAGGCGCTCCGCCAAAATTGAAGACCAGACCGGTGCGTAGGCGGACGCCTTCGTAGGTCGGACGGCGCAGGGAACTGTCGTCAGCTGGTACAGTCTGGGCCCAGTTCTGGCGAGCGACGACGAAGTCAGCTTCAAATAAACGCAGCGTAAGCGGCTTCCATATCTTTAGGTCCATGCCGCCTCCCAATGCGGCAGCCACGCCGTTGGAGGAGCCGGCTGTGCGCGCGGACATGCGCTCGAAGCCGCCCAAGGCATGGACAAAGAAGTTCACTCCGTCGCCGCGGTAAGTCAGCTTTGGTCCCACCATGCCGGTATTGATAGTGGCATAACGGTATCCGTTAATACCCCAATCGCCTTCGAGCGACCCCCACTTGTTGAAGTTGTAAGCCAGGCTCGCGGCGGCGCCTTGAGGAACCGACGGCAGATTGATCGCCTGCGGAGGCGTACTCCCATCCGGGATGCTGCCGCCGGGATTCAACCACTGGTATCCGAGAAATAATTCTTCTTTGGGCGTCGCATCATTGGATTGCGGCGACGGGGCTTGCGGGGCTTGCTGCGCCTGCGCATACGCTGCAATCGGCGCCACAATAAGAATTACGGCCAGAACGAGCGAGAGACTTGCCCATCTCCGGTAAGTTTGACAAAGTGACATAGCTCCTCCGAATCGATTCCACTGTACGATCTGTAAAGCAAACGGGACGACCTACTACGACGCCCGAGAATGATTTGCATTGAAAACACAGGATGATACAGCAATTGGCGACAATTTCAAAACGCCAAGAACCAGAACGGGCACCTTGTCTGACGGATAAGGCCCGACTTCCCGCGAATGGACGCCAATTTGGCGGCTGTCTCAAAATGATATTCGCGAATTTCAGGCCAGTTGCGGGCGAACCCTCTTCCCTGAATAATGCTGACGGGAGCTTATGACACAAGAACGAGTCCTGATCGTTGAAGACGAAGAAAACGAACGCACCGGGCTGGCGGAACTGGTGACAAGCTGGGGCTACCGTACCGATACCGCAGTCGACGGTGTGGAGGCGCTCGAGAAGGTGGCGGTGTTCGCGCCGTCGATTGTAATCACCGATGTGAAAATGCCGCGCATGGACGGCATGGAACTGGCTGAGCGGCTTTCCCAGTTGTCGCAAACTGTCGCTGTCGTGATGGTGACCGCTCAGAAGACAACCGAAACGGCATTTCATGCAGGACGGCTCGGCGTGCAGGATTATATCGAGAAGCCAATCGACTTCCGGAGGCTGCGCTCCATCCTCACCAATGTCGGCGAAATCCTCGAAGCGCGTGCGGAGAGCGAAAGCCTGCGCCGCCGTCTGCGCGATAAAGGAGCCTTGGGGCTGCTGGTAGGTTCGTCGGCGCCAATGCAGGAAATTTTCCGGCTGATTGAGATGGTCGCCCCAAGCACGGCCTCGGTGCTGATTACCGGTGCAAGCGGCACCGGGAAGGAACTGGTGGCCCGGACCATTCACGATCTGAGCCCGCGGCGCAACAAGCCGTTTGTCCCGATCAACTGTGCGGCGATCCCGGAAACCCTGATCGAAAGCGAGATTTTTGGCCATGAGAAGGGCGCGTTTACAGGCGCACTCGAGCGGCGTACGGGATGCTTTGAACTGGCCGAAGGTGGCACCCTTCTGCTCGACGAAATTGGCGAGATGCCGGTCGGCACCCAAGCCAAATTGCTGCGCGTGCTGGAAGATCACAAACTGCGGCGGCTGGGTAGCAAGGTGGAGACCTCCGTCGACGTGCGCGTGCTGGCGGCGACCAACAAAGTTCCCGACGATGCGGTGGCTGCGGGCGAGCTTCGCGAAGATCTTTATTACCGGCTCAATGTGTTCAATATTCATATGCCGGCGCTGCGCGAACACAAGGACGATATCCGCGAGTTGGCTAAAACCTTGCTTCAGGACATGAACCAGAAACACGACCGTAAGGTGTCCGATGTGAGCGAGGCTGTGCTGAACATTTTCCAGAATTACTCGTGGCCCGGGAACGTGCGCGAACTGCGCAACACACTCGAGCGAGCTGTGATCGTGTGCGAAGGCGGATTAGTCGAGACCAAGCATTTGCCCCCGGGCTTTGGGCAGAGCGTGAAGGTCGTCGTGAACGATCCGGATGCCGTCCACCTCGGCGTGGGCACCACGGTTGAGGAAGCGGAGAAGCTGCTCATCCTGAAAACGCTGCAAGCGACGAACAACAACAAGACGCGGGCGGCGGAGATTCTGGGCATCAGCCTGAAGACGCTGCATAACAAACTGAAGGAGTACGGCCGCCCACAAGACGCAGTGCTGGCGGAGGACTAGTCCTGGTTCTCAGTTCCCAGTTCTCAGTAATACCGGAGGCGGGTAGCACTGAGAACAGATAACTGATCACCGACCACTGACCACTGTCTTTCATGACCCGGAAAATCATCATCGTGCTCGTGATCACCACGCTGTTTACGGCGCTGGTGGTGGCGTTTTCCTGGGTCTATTTGTCGCAACTTCTGAAGCAGCGTCTGATATGGGCCGATGAGACCGCTTCACAGTTAACCAACCAGCTCGAATACGCGGCCTCCAAGGCGCCTCCCGATCTGACCAGCACCCGCGTGGATACCGAAAATCCCAAAGCCCTGCGGGCGGCCATCACGAATTACCTGCAGACCGATACCAACCTGAACGAGATGCTCGAATCGGTCGTGGGGAATTCGCGGATCATCTATGATGCGGCGATTATCGATCCCAGCGGAGTCGCAATTCTGGACACGAATCCGGTACTGAACGGCAAGGCCGTGCCCGTGCGCCTGCCGTTAAGCTTGCTGCGAGACGCGGGCTTTCGCCACCAGTTGCGGTTGTTGTATGGGCAGCCGGCCACTGTGTACGACGCCAGCATCGGCCTCGAAATGGCCGGACAAACGTTTGGCAGTATTCGGGTAGGGGTCTCGACCGTCTTTCTGCGCAATGAACTGACTCCCAGATTGCAGCAGGCAGGCTTCTTTTCGGTGCTGGCGATTTTTTGTTCGCTGGTGCTGGCGTCAGTGGTTTCCAATGTAGCGCTCGGTCCGCTGCGAACCATTTCGCGGGATCTTGACACTGCCAGCGCGGGCGCTCCCTTGCCAGAGGAGGAATCCAGCTACGACGAAGTCGGCTTGGTGTCGCTGAAGATTGCGCACCTCGGGCGGCAGATTCGCGACACCAATCAGATTTTTTCCGCCTTGAAAGACAACGTCGAGCAGGTGATGTCGAAGCTGCAGGACGGTTTGATGTTGTTCACGCGCGACTCGCGGGTGGTGCTGGTAAGCGCGTCGGCGGAGAAGTTCTTGAGCCGGCCACGACGCGAGATCCTGGGCCGCAAGGCCGAAGAAATTTTCTCCGATGGCACGGTTCTGGGTACAGTTGTGCTTTCGGCGTTCGCCAAGCAGCGTCCTGTGGTGCAGTACGAATTCGACGCGTCTGATGGCCGCCGGGTGCAGGTTTCGCTCGACTTCATTCATGAGAAGGGAACCCCGATCGGTGCGCTGCTGACGATGCGCGATGTGGAATCGGTGCGGCGGATCGAAGCCGAGATTGAGATTTCGCGCCGCCTGTCGTCCGCCGGACGCGTGACGCGAGGCGTCGCGCACGAAGTGAAAAACCCGATAAACGCCATCGTCCTGCATTTGCAATTACTGCAGAACAAGATCACGCAGGACGATCCCGAAACGCGCCGGCACATGGATGTGATTGGAAACGAGATTCGGCGCTTGGATCGAGTGGTGCAGATCCTCGTGGACTTCACTCGCCCGCGCGATTTGCGTCTTGAAGAAGTGGACCTGCGCAGGATACTGGAAGACGTGGTTATGCTGGCAGCGCCCGATGCCGCGCGTCACGGCATTATCCTGGCGAAGGATTTCCCGGCCGAAGCGCTCATGGTGCGTGTGGACGCCGACCTGATGAAACAGGCGGTTATGAACCTGGTAATCAATGGCGTGCAGGCAATGACCCACGGAGGAACGCTTACGGTTGTAGGTGACCGTGAAGATGAAGTGGTCGTGGCGGAAGTTCGGGATCAGGGAGTCGGCATTCCTCCGGACGCGCAGGAAAAAATCTTCGAGCTTTATTACACGACCAAAAAAGATCAGGGTGGAAGTGGTATTGGCTTGGCCCAAACCTTCCAGATCATGCAATGGCACTACGGCTCGATCGAGTTCGATTCGATTGTGGGTGCCGGAACGACGTTTCGATTGCGGCTGCCGGCGCTGAGCGCGAAGACGGAGCGGCCCGCAGAGATGGAGGCTTGAGATGCGGCCGGGGCTCGAAATTATGGCTGCGGCAGCGTTGATTTGTTTGTGCGTAGTTCTGTCGGTCGGGCAGGACGCGCCATCGCAGGCGCCGAGCGCCCCAGAAATCCAGAAAGCCCCGGAAGCCCCGGATGCGGCTCCCGCAGTGCAAGGATCGCCTGCAACCCCAGAAGATCGGTCGTCGGAAGTAAAACCAGGCAACGGCAACGACGCGAGCAAGACCGAGGCCAAGCCTGACGACAAGACCAGCGATAAGCCCAAGCCGCACGGCAAACCGCGCGCCAGACATCCTGCAACGGCCATGTCGTCTCCTTCCACTACCGAACCACGGAAAGTCGTGGTACGTCGGGGAGGCGCCAGCGAACCGACCGCGCAAATCGTAACGGGCATGACTCCACAGGAGGCCAGCGCCCAGCGACAGGAAGCGGAGAAGTCCCTAGATGCAGCCGAAGAGAATCTGAAACGTCTCCTCGGCCGCCTGCTCGACAGCCAGCAGGAAGAGACCGTGTCGCAGGTTCATAACTATATTGGCCGCGCACGTTCTGCATTAAAGGAAGGCGACATTTCCAGGGGACACACGCTGGCAGTGAAGGCGAATCTGCTGGCGGACGATTTGGTGAAGTATTAGCACACGGTTGACCCCACCACTCCGAACCGCCTACCATTACGTCCTTCGCGGACTCAGCCTTTCTTGATGAGGGGTGGAAGGAAGGTCCGCGTTTCACCCACATGGACCTTGTTGGCCAAACTGTGTCCCACTACCGCGTGCTCTCGAAGCTGGGAGGCGGTGGGATGGGCGTGGTTTATGAAGCCGAAGACACGCGGCTGGGGCGCCATGTCGCGCTGAAATTTATTCCCGATCACCTCACTCAGGATCAGCGCGCTCTTGATCGCTTTACCCGTGAGGCCCGAGCGGCCTCGCAGCTGAGTCATCCCAATATCTGCACGATCCACGATATCGACGATAACCAGGGGTGTCCGTTCATCGTCATGGAAAAGCTGGACGGCGAGAGCTTGAAGCAGCACATTCGCGAGCACTCCACGGGTCGCGGGATGGAGACGGACGAACTGCTCGACATCGCCGTCCAGGTCGCCGATGCGCTCGCCGCTTCGCACGCCAAGGGCATCGTGCACCGCGATATCAAGCCCGCCAATATTTTTATTACTCCAAACGGACAAGTGAAAATCCTCGATTTTGGGCTGGCCAAGCTGGCAAAGACCGGGAGGATAGGCACGGCAACCGACTCGTCGCTCGAAGAATCGCTTACTCAGGTCGGCGTGATTCCCGGGACGGCGGTGTATATGTCGCCCGAGCAGGCACGGTCCGAGGACTTGGACGTGCGCAGCGATATCTTTTCGTTCGGCGTGGTGCTCTACGAGATGGCGACTGGCAAAAAGCCTTTCACCGGAACGAACGTTGTCACCACGCTGCACGCAGTCATCAATCAGAAGCCAGCTGCGCCGCGCACCGTGAATCCGTCGGTCCCGCGCGAACTGGAAGCGATCATCGCCAAGGCGATGGAGAAAGACCGCAATCAGCGGTACAAAGATGCTGCCGAAATGAAGGCCGACCTGGTGCACCTGCGCAAGGAATCGGAATCGGGCGCAGTGCGCAGCGGGTTGCGGCAGGTTGCAGGCCTGCGCCCGGCCCCAGGCACATTTGAAAACGCGCGCGGCAACCGGAAATGGATTCTGCTGGCCCTCGCCGCAGTACTGCTGGCGATAGTTGCTGCCGTGGGCGCGTGGTGGTTCCATCGCCAGCGGCAGGCCGCGCAGTTGATCGATCGCACGATTGCTGTCCTGCCGCTACAGAACATCAATAACGATACCGAGAACGATTTCCTGAAATTTGCGCTGGCCGACGAGATTGCGAATGCGCTGACGTATTCGCGGTCGCTTGAAATCCGGCCTTCCGCCAGCACGCAGAAGTACAGCAATGGCGAGGCGGATTCTTCGAAGATCGGACGCGAACTAGGCGTCGGAACCGTGATCGCGGGCCATTTCATGAAGCAGGGCAGTAAGGTTCGAGTGACGCTCGAGGCGATCGAAGTGAAGAACAATCGGCTCGTCTGGTCAGGCACGCTGACGGCGCCAGCTGACGATTTGCTCGCGCTGCGCAGGCAGATGGAGAAGAAAGTCGGTCAGGAGTTAATTCCGGCGCTGGGCATTGCCGGCGAATCGGTGGAAGCGGGCAGCTCTCCAGCCAATCGCGACGGCTATGACCTGTATCTGCGCAGCCTGGCTTTGCCGCATGATCCGGGGCCAAACAAAGATGCAATCGCGGTCCTGGAAAAAGCCGTGCAGCTTGATCCAAATTACGCGCCCGCATGGGAGGCGCTGGGACGCCGCTTATATTTCGACGCAATTTATTCGGGCGGCGGTGCGGCCGGCTATGAAAAATCCAATGAGGCCTTGCGACACGCTCTAAGCCTCGAGCCAGGTCGCGCGATCGCAGCCGGATTTCTGGCGACCAACTTGGTGGAGACCGGAGATTTGGCGAAAGCCTACGAAGATGCGCGTGCCTTGGCCGAACGGCGTCCTGGCAGCGGGACCGCGCACTATTCACTAGCCTATGTGCTGCGCTACGTCGGGCAATTGGATCGTGCCCAGAGCGAATGCCAAAAAGCGCTTGCCATCGATCCTCATAACTTCAACTGGCGTTCTTGTGCGTTCGCATTTTTTGAACAAGGAAAAGATCAGCAAGCGATGCAGTATCTCGATTTGGACGCCGGGTCCGAGTGGTCGAACGCCGTGAAGGTCTCGGTATTGATGCGCGAAAATAAAACGGCGGAAGCGCAAAAGGCAGCAGAGCAGATGACGGAAAATCCAATGTGGATGCGGTCTTTCTTGCAGGCATGCTTGGCCAAAGCGCCCGCCCCCGAACTCCACCGCTTGGCCGAGCAAGCTAAGACCGAATTGTTGCCGGAGCAGGATTCGGAACTCAAGTATTACCAGGGTACGCTGCTGGCGGCGTGCGGTGAGACGCAGACTGCTTCCGCATTTCTGCAAGCGGCGGTGCAAGGCAAATATTGCGCGAGCGACGCGCTGCAATCCGATCCGCTGCTGGCAAGCCTCCGCGAAGCCGCCGACTTTCAGCAAATTGTGCGCGATGCGGCCGAATGCCAGCAAAAGCTGATTGGAGAAAAGTGACTCCTGGGTCTCTTCTTCGCCAAGAAATTTGCTTCCTTCTTCGTGTACATTCCATCAGATGAGGATGTTTTTGGCCTTGAAAGCAGGCGCTCGGAATTTGTGCGATTGGCGGCGTTGGTTTATCGGCGCGGCCGTGTTGGCGCTCGCAATTGTGATCGGAGCGCCGGCAAACCCCTCCGCTGCTCAGAGTGACAACAAGCCTTCCGTCGATCATGCGGCGCCTCACGCTTCTGACAGTAAAGCCGATTCCGCCGCCGATCGCTATTACGATCCTCTCCCGCAGGACACCGGTGAAAAAGGGCTGGAGCTGACACTTCGCAAACTGCACACCACCGGCCGGCTCATGCAGGTCGATGCGCACCCCGACGACGAAGATGGCGGCATGCTCACTCTCGAAGCGCGCGGCCAAGGCGTCGATACGCTGCTGATGACCCTGACCCGCGGCGAGGGCGGCCAGAACAAACTTGGCAGCAGCCTGTTCGATGCGCTCGGCGTACTGCGAACGCTCGAAGTGCTCGCCGCCGACCGCTATTATGGCGTGGAGCAGCGCTTCTCGCGCGTCGCGGATTTTGGCTATTCGAAAACTCCCGAAGAAACTTTTCAGAAATGGCAGGGGCACGACATCGCCCTCGCCGACATCGTTCGCGTGATTCGCACCTTTCGTCCCGATATTTTGATTGCGCGTTTTTCCGGGACCGAACGCGATGGTCACGGCCATCATCAGGCTTCAGCGATCATGACGAGAGAGGCATTTCGCGCGGCCGCCGATCCCAAGCGCTTTCCCGAACAGATCGCGGAAGGATTGCAGCCCTGGCAGCCGAAGAAGCTCTACCTCGGCAACGTATGTAGCTTCGGAGCCCAGACCTGCGACGCAGCAAACTACACGGTCAAGCTCAATACTGGCAAAGAAGACTCGCTGCTCGGAATGTCGTATGTACAATTCGCGTTGAAAGGACTTAGCCATCAGGAATCACAAGGGCTCTCGAACATCACGGTACCCGCAGGGGATCGATTCACTTTTTACAAGCTGGTGGATTCGGTAATCGACTCGCCCAAAGATGGCGGGTCCAAAGACAAAGATGGTCATGAGCACGATTTCTTCGACGGTATCGACACGACGCTGCCGGGGCTTGCGTCGCGACTGGGAGACGAAGAGAAAAAAGTGCCGTGGCTTCGCGCGGAACTGCAATCGATTGCCGAGGAAATACAGCACGCCGCGGAAAAGACCAACTCCGATCCCGCTGCGGCCGCCGAGCCTCTGGCGAAAACGGTCGAGCGCCTGGATGCTGCAATCAATCGCCTGAAGACAAGCACTCTGACTGCCGCTAATAAAGATGACTTGCTGGTATCTCTCCAGGCCAAGCAGCAGGAGGCGCAACGAGCGGCAAACATAGCGCTGGGCGTGCGGTTTGAAGCGACCGTCGGTTCTGTAAACGGCGCCGAGAAAACCGCTCTCCCATTTCACAACGCGCTCACGGTGGTCTCTCCCGGACAAACATTTCAGGTGATGGCGCGTCTGCACAACGGTTCAAATCGCTGGCTCAACGTGGATGGCGCCGATCTCGAAGGCGGCCAGGATTGGATTCAGAAGTCCGATGCGGGACAAATGACCGTCGCGCCGGGCAAGGACTACTTCGCCAACTTCGCGCTCAAGGTTCCGGCTGACGCCGCTTCAACTCGCCCTTATTGGCATCGCAACAATCCCGAGACTGACGCACTCAACACGATTGACGACGAGCGGTATCAGACGCTCCCACTGCCTCCGCCGCCGCTGCGGGTGCGCATCAAGTATCAGGTTGTCGAGCGCGATAAACCGCATTCCCCTGCGCCCGATGTCATTCGAAACCGGCGGGGCGAAAACGAAGTGACTGACCAGCAGATTTCGGCAACGGTTTTTGTGCCGTTTATTGAGGAGAGTGGCAGCCGTTACAAAACGCCGCTCGCGGTTGCACCCGCTTTCTCGCTGACACTGCAACCGGGCGAGCACATTCTGCCCGTGCGCGATGGTAAAAAGATCACCGTGAAAGTTGGTGTGAGTTCGAATCTGAGCGGCGCTCCGAATGGAACGCTGCAGCTCGATCTGCCGCCGGGCTGGAAATCCGAACCGGAACAATTCTCAGTCACCTTGCCCAAACGCGGCGACCGCCAGGACTTTTCATTCAACCTGTTTCCCGGCAGCTTGCAGGAGGGCCGAGTGGAAATCCGCGCCGTGCTCGATGCGGGCGGCAGGCGATACAACGAAGGATATTCACTCGTTACCCGTGAAGATATAGGTGCGGCCTACTACTATCAGCCCGCCGCGCAGCGTGTTTCCATCGTCGATGTGACTGTCCCCAAGAACCTGAAGCTTGGCTACATCATGGGTGCGGGCGATGATATCCCCACCGTGCTCGAGCAGCTTGGCATCAACGTCACCGTGATTCCGGCGGATAAACTGGCGACAGAGGACTTGAGCCAATACCAGACGATCGTCCTCGGCATCCGCGCCTACGATACCCAGAAAGACGTGATCGCCAACAACAAGCGGCTGCTCGACTTTGTCGACGCTGGCGGACGGCTGGTGGTGCAGTACAACACACTTGGCGCAGCCTCGGGAGATTTTAATAAAGGCAACTTCACGCCGTATCCGGCAACGCTAAGCCGCGATCGGGTTTCTGTCGAGGAAGCACAGGTCACTATTCTCGATCCTTCGAATCAGATATTTCATTATCCAAACGAAATTACGGCGAAGGATTTCGATGGATGGGTGCAGGAGCGCGGATTGTATTTCATGTCGCAGTGGGATCCTCAATTCACACCGCTTTTGGAATCGCACGATCCGGGTGAACCCGAGCGAAAAGGCGGCCTGCTGGTGGCGCACTACGGAAAAGGAACATACATTTATACCGGCTACGCGTTCTTCCGGCAGTTGCCTGCGGGCGTCCCCGGAGCCGTGCGGCTGTTTGTAAATCTGGTAAGTGGTCGTTAGTCGCTCGGAAACCATCGTTATTGCTTGCGGTAGGCACTGACGTTCGACCTCTGACGTGCGTTCCGAACGACCAACGACGAACGACTAACGACGGGCTCCGACAACTTCGTGGCAATCTCTCCCATAACGGACGCCGACGGCAGTACGCCGCTTGTTCGCGGCCTCGGCCTCAGTTCCGCCACCGCGCTCAACATGATCGACATGATCGGCGTGGGGCCGTTCATCACCATCCCGCTCATCGTCAGTGCCATGGGAGGCCCGCAAGCCATGCTGGGCTGGGTCTTGGGCGCGCTGCTCGCGGTCTGCGACGGACTCGTCTGGGCCGAACTGGGCGCCGCTCTGCCCGGCTCCGGCGGTTCGTATCGTTACCTGAAAGAAATCTACGGCCCGCAAAAACTGGGCCGCCTGGTTTCTTTCTTGTTTATCTGGCAACTGTCGTTCAGCGCGCCGCTGTCAATCGCGTCGGGTGCAATCGGACTCTCGCAATACGCGGCGTTTTTTTGGCCGAGCCTCGAACGTGTGTGGTCCACTCGCACACTGAGCCTCAACCTCCCACTCATGGGAGCGTTGCAACTAACCTGGGTCGCCATGCCGGCCACGCTGGTCGCCATCGGCGTGTGTGCGCTGACCGCATTCTTGCTCTATCGCCGCATCACCGGCATCGCGCGTTTGACCAAGGTGCTCTGGTTCGGAGTCATGGGAACCATCGGCTGGATCATCTTCACTGGCCTCGCTCACTTCAACGCGCATCAGGCATTCGATCTGCCTCCCCACGCATTTTCGTTTTCACCCGATTTCTTCCGCGGCCTCGGCGGAGCGATGCTGATCGCTTCTTACGACATCGGCGGATACTACAACGTTTGTTTCCTCGGCGACGAAGTCAAGGACCCGGGGAAAAACATTCCGAAGGCGCTGCTGCTGTCGATCCTGGCCGTCGTCTGCCTCTACATCGTGATGAATGTCAGCATCCTCGGCGTGATTCCGTGGCGCGAACTGGCGCAATCGGGCGCGTCGAACAGCAAGCTCTACGTGGTCTCCACCATGATGGAGCGCGTCTACGGACACGGCGCGGCATCTGTAATTTCCGTACTGGTGATGTGGACGGCGTTCGCCTCCGTATTTTCGTTGACGCTCGGCTACTCGCGCGTCCCCTACGCCGTAGCGCTCGATGGAAACTATTTTCGCGCCTTCGCGCGTGTGCATCCCGTCTATCAATTTCCTTACGTTTCGTTGCTGGCGCTGGCGGGAGTGGCCGCGCTGTTCTGCTTTCTGCGGCTTGCCGACCTGATCGCCGCGCTCATCGTGATCCGAATCGTCTTGCAGTTTCTGGTGCAGAGCATCGGGGTAATCGTGCTGCGCATTCGCCGACCCGATCTGCCGCGCCCGTTTCGCATGTGGCTGTACCCGGTGCCCGCGCTCGTCGCCGCAGCGAGTTTTCTCTTCATTCTCATTTCGCGCAAGAACTTTCAGCGCGAAGTGCGCTATGCCGCGATGATTCTGGCGGCGGGCCTTCTGATTTACGCAGTGCGCGCGTGGAGGCATGGCGAGTGGCCGTTTGAAAAGATGTCTGCGGTCGAGGGGCGCTAGTCGTTCGGGACGCGCCGTTCCTGAAAGGCCACTATTCTCTTCCAGCGAATGTCGGGTACCCCCCTCCCCCCTCGGTAAATATCCCTTGACTACAAGGTGAATAAGAGGCATAATGGCGATATCATGAATCGCCGCCAAACCATTCCGGCCCATCTCCGCTATACCTTTCAACAATTTGACCGCGACTTTCCGAACG